>SL_8KL_010_SEDDRAFT_10000912_pt1 | contig 25806 bp, 21 predicted proteins | sample SodLakKL_010_SED_4_FD_11160 | JGI IMG/M metagenome (IMG submission 11160) | reverse complement strand
TATCGAAAGGAATGAGGACTTTTCGGACAAATTTTCTTTCTCTTATCTCAACAATGCTCAGGAAAATTGTAATCTCGATTTTTTCTACACCCTAAATTATATGAAAACAGGTACGAAGAACTAGGAGATGAAGCAGGCTTTTGGCCTATGAATGAGGGATATGGCGATACTGTCTTTGACGTATCGGGGAATGGACACCATGGTAACATATACGGTGCGATGTGGACCGTCAATACATTTTTCGGAGAAACATTATCTTTGGAACCTACTAAGAATAATGAATTTGTGACAGAGAACGACCATATAAGATTATTCCAAGGACTATAGGTGAGTATTGCACTTTCGCCCTATGCCAAGATAGATCGTTTTTGCTTGGAACCTTGGTTCAAGTGATCCAACCTCCCATTATTATCCACACCGCCCCAATATAGATTATAGATATCCTTATATATTAGTAAGTTCATAGTAGATTTTAGATATAGGAGTGGTGAATATGAGGATAGATGATATCGATGTAGGGAGTTTGAGGGCTGTCAAAAATATAAAAAGATCGGAAGAGGGTGTTTCCGAAGTAGTGGGAACTATCTTGACTTTGGGGATAACCGTAGTTCTATTCACGGGTGTTTTCGCGGCGGTGACCAACCTGCCCGAACCACAAGAGACAACTCACGTGGATTTTAAGGCCGAGATAGATGGTCAACTACTGAATATCACACATATAGGAGGGAGTCCTCTTCCTAGTTCGTCCACTAGCATATTTCTTTTGGTAGGCGGATCCTCTTACAACTTTAGGTTGGACGACGAAAAAGTAACTTTAGAAGGTGAGGAGCAGGATAGATGGCAGATCGACAAAAAGCTCACCATAGATATCTCCCACATAGAGATAACCACCAGAGAGGTAGAGATATTGGTGATAGATCAGAACAACAAGAGAGTTCTATGGGATTCATACGTGATGGTGGCCCCTCTGTCTGAGATCCTGCAGATAAAAGATGCTGGTGTTATATATCGGTACGAGTGGGAGGACCATGCCAGCGCGGGTGAAGAGGCTACCCTCTACGTGGATGTTATATCGGACCAGGAGGTCAAAGTCCTGGTGAACTTAAGACGTATAGATGGATACGCCGACACCGGTGCTTGGAACACCAGCTATCACAACATGACACACACTAGAGCCAACAGGTTCGTAAAAAGGCTCAGTATCGATGCCACACAGGACAACGGCACTTATCAATTCAACATTGAAGCTCATAATCGTACCCAAGACTCACAAGTTACGAAAGATTTCGTCATAGAAGGTATCAGATATGGTGGAGCCGCATGGGCTTCTGAACGGTCCACCATAAACATAGGCCTGCCCAGAGATCTTAGAGGTAGACCTGATATAAAGATAGATCCTTCCAACGTCCGATTCACCCCGATCTCACCCACTAGTGGAGATCCCGTCACTGTTCACGCGTTGGTAAAGAACGACGGAGGCTCTCCTGCAGAAGTCACGGTAGAGTTCATCAACGAAGACCCCTCAGGAAAAGAGTGGTTCTTTGGATCGGTAACGGTGAACGTGCCTGCAGGCGGCGAGAGAGACATAAGCGCTACGTCAGAGATATTCTCAAGCGGAGAACATATCATAACCATAGAGGCCACAGACATAGTTTCAGATGGAGGGGAGGACATGCCTCCTGCGAGTAAGAGACGTGCAACATCGTCTCTATTCGTACAGCCGAGGATATTGATTGTGATGGATGATCACGAATTCGAAAAAGACTCGGACCTGATGATCGGTGCTTTAGAGGGTGCCGATTACGATTTTGATGTACATAGAGTGATGAGTGGAGATGGTCCACCTCTCAGCAAGTTGAACCGATATGACATTGTGATCTGGCTCACGGGAAGAACAAAGGGCATGGAGGGCATAGGTAGACAGCCCACCCTGACGGAGAACGACAGACAGAATATAGAGGGATACCTTTCGAACGGCAACAACTTTTGGTTGCTGGGTGAAGGTATATACGAGGACAGCTTGGACTGGGATGTATCATTTCTGAGAGATAACTTCGGAGTATCGGGATTCGACGCCGATAGCAGTGCACCTTCCAAAAAGCTGTACGGACACGGTATTCTTCACCAGACAAACTACGCCATCAGAGAGGATATAGTCAGAGAAGGTAATCACATCAACACTTTGGGAGAATGTATGTTGGAAGACGGTCTCGGTTCGGGCAACTGTATAGCTACGACTTTTACCAACGAAAGGGACGGCAACGAATTCAGGACAGCTTTCAATTCATTCACTTTCGATTCTCTTAAAAGAGGACATACACTCATGGCCGTCAACGTTATCCAGTGGCTGGGCAACGTCACACATAGGAGTGCAAGAGATATAGCGGTCACTCATCAGGAGTTCAGCACCAGGGCACCACTGTACAGAACCGAAGTAGAGATAACCGCTAGTATACGGAACAACGGCCCTATAAACGAGACGGTTCAGGTACGCCTCTTCATAAACGACGACATGGACAGGACTCAGAGGAAGAGCTTAACGCTGCTCAGCGGTCAAGAGCAGGACGTGACTTTTGATTGGGTGGCGAAACCGGTGGGTAGACATGAATTGAGGGTCGTGGCCGATCCTTACCATCAGATACCCGAGAGGAATACGAGAAACAACGACATCACCTACAAGAACGTGGATATAACGATAAATGTGCAGTTCTCAGTGCTGTTGGTTGATCACGACGCCTCATCGACACAAAGGACGGTGGAAAGTTTGGACAGACTGGGATACGAATACGAGATCGTATCTGAAAGCCAGGAGATCACTGAAGACTATCTTAGCAGGTTCAACGCGATATATTGGATGGCCGGCGACTCCAAACACTCCATCGATGACGTGGAGACCTTGACCATGTTGATGAATTACCTTGACCATAATCCAGGCGTATCTTTCTTCTTGCAGGGTACCAATGTGCTGACCAACATCACGCAGGCCCTAACACCCCCTCAATACGGATCCTTCTTTAGAGACTACATGGGAATAGAGCTAGATTTAAAAACCGCTACTTTGGCACAAAAACTGCAGGGCATCCATGGTGATCCCGTAAGCCATGGTATAGGTCTAGAGTTGAAAGATGAACCCGTGATGGTGGATGCCGTGGAGCCCTACGGTGCCCAGGTGGTATTCCTCAGCGGAGACGATGTGATAGCCGTTAGGCACCAGACGGACACATTCAAAACATTCTTCATGAGTCCCGGACTTGAATACGTGGTGGGTCCTGACCTTGAACACAGGTCTTATCACGACTTCGATGGTGAAGTCGATGTTTCACACAAAGGTGCCAACCAGCAGTTGATATTCACTCTTACCAAGTGGTTCGGTAATGTGGATGAAAGGACCGAGTTGAGGGTCGCAGATCAGGACATCACCATACCGGAGGATCCCATGCTGGGTCGTTCATATCAAGTCAAAGCTATCATCGAAAATATAGGTTTTAAGGACTCCAACGCTTTGGTGAGATTCAAAGACGGAGATTTTCTCATCGCCTCTGAGAGCATATACGTGCCTTCCAACGGCGTCTCGGATGCCGAAGTCAATTGGAGACCTATCTTCGCGGGTCATGGGGAAAGCGAGAGGAAGATAAGAGTTCTCGTGGATCCTATCTACATGGTCGATGAGATAGGCGTTGACCACATGGCATTCAACAACCTGGGAGTTAGGACCACTCCCGTTTACTATTTCTATGATGACCTGGAGAGAGGATCGGAGAAGTGGACCCATGAGACCGTATTGGCGAACATAGACGGCGAAAGTCCCATCGATTACATGGGAGAAGATTACGAAAGGGTGTACTCTGACATAGTTTCGGATTGGGACCTTGAGCTTTCGGAGCACGTAGAGATGATAGACCATTTCTCTTACAGCCATCCCAACTCTTTCATGCTTGCAGAACCAAGGGATGTAGATATCAGGCTTCCTCTCGATATGGGGCTCATGATCGACACCACGGGGAGCATGGAAGCAGAAGCTCCGGATGGTAGAACGTGGATGGAACACGCTATAGAAGCGACGCAGAACATGCTCGATCTTTTCAACGAAAGAGACCGAGTAGCGATCTTCGAACTGGATTCCAATTCAAAGGACACTGGTACCTTTTTGTACGAGGACTTCAGGTATATGACCGAAGAAAATAGAGAGTATTTCAAAGAGCGTGTAGGGGAATTCACAGCGCATGGAGGAACGCCTCTGTGGGACGCTTCAGGTTACACCATAGAGCACGTGATCAACTATCCGAGGCCTGAGGGTGTACCTGGTGTGGATTACATACGGTCAGTCATGCTTTTCACAGATGGTGTGGACGAGCACTTTGTTTTGGGAAGTTTAGAGGCGGGTAGCGATGAATACGCGCCGGGTTCCCTGCCAGGTTACGGCCCAGAGGATCAAACTTGGGGTGTGATGGAGGGCCACCTGTGGGGTGATGGACCCTATGATTACAGAGGACAAGGTCCTGGTGGTGATCCTTGGAACCACGATGTAAAACGCTATTATGTTACAACAGGACCGGATAGATCATATCCTTATCAAACTGAAGGAGAAGTCCAGTGGCAGGAACTGAGTTATAGAGATAGACAAAATTTCTGGGGTAATTGGGTAAGGGGAACCCGTTCTACCCAACGAAAGAGTCTCATGCAGAATCCTACCTTGACTTTCACCGTCGCCCTCGGTGTGTTCCCCAGTGCCTACCTTGAAGCTGATCACCATGGATACATGCCTAAAGATGCAGAAGAGTATCCATTCACCTCGGAGTACCAGTTAACACAGATAGCTGAGTCTACAGGTGGCAGTTACTTCTATGCACCGGATGCGGACGAACTCGATGCGATCTTCGAAGAGGTATTTAAACAGGCGGCGAAAGAGGCGGCACCGGGAAATCTGACTTCGATACCAGTATTGATGGATGCGGATACCTTCCCTATTTATGGAAAGAACCAGGACAAGAGTGCCGTGACCCATCCTTTCAACTTGGAGGATTATTCTTCCGCACGGCTTTCCTTCTTCCATAAGTACAAGATGGTCAGGGGCATGAACGGTGCCTATCTTCAGATAGGTTACATAGAAGAAGGCCAGACGGAGTACTCGTGGAAGTATATAAGCCCCTCCAGAGGTTCTTACACCGGGAACCTGAACCTCTCACATCACAGAGAAGACGACTTCGGCAACGAGATAAGGTGGGCGTGGAATGGAGTCAGCGGTGGAGGATCTTTCGGCTGGGATCCCGTTTCTGTAGACCTATTGAGGTATATACCTGAAGAGAGTAGGGATGACGTAAGGATCAGATTCCAATATGTACAGTATGGGATGGGGACGGGTTACGGATGGTTCCTAGATGATGTTCAGATAAGAGCTTCACGCGAGACGGATTCGGAGGTAAAAGAAGGAACGGCCGACGTATGGCAGATGGTGGAAACTACCGATATTTATGGTCAAGAAACCACCGCATGGTGGAACGGTATTTTACACGATACGGATCCCAGGATGAAGACCGGTATCGACAACAGTTTGGTCACTTCCCCCATCGACCTCACCAGGGCGAAAACGGTGCATCTATCTGCTGACTTCAAATTCAATATAAATGAAGCTTCAGGTTCTCCTCCCGACGGTTTTAGAGTCGAAGTGAGCACCGATAACGGTCTGATCTGGTCACCTATAAACCTCGGGGCTAGGACCGCTTCGGGTGTTTCCGGTGACGGATCCACAAATTATTGGACCACCGCGGATCAGATGGACAGACTGATAACCGATCTAAGTGATTTCGCAGGAGAGACCATATTGATACGTTTTAGAGTCGTGACCAATAACGCTGCGAACTACCAACATCATCATAGGGAGGACCTCGACTTCAGGGGTATATATTTGAACAACGTGGTAGTGCAGGGCGAAACGGTGGAAAGGTGATCAGCATGGAAAAAAGGAGACTCGAGAGGGAAGAAGAAGGAGTGGCCGAAGTCGTAGGATCGATCTTGACATTAGTGATAACTGTAACTCTCTTCACTTCCATATTCATAGCGGTTCAAAGTATAGAAGCGCCCTCTGCAGAAAACAAACCCGAGTTTCAAGGTAAATTCGAAGTGGGTGGAGAACCTCCCGTCCTGTATTTTAACGTTACCCATCTAGGTGGAAGATCGCTTCGCTCTAGAGATACCAGCGTGTTGCTCTCAGGGGATGTATCACTTTCATTCAAACTCGATCAAGAAGAGCTGCGTGACGGGCACTGGAGTATAGGGGAAACGCTGAACTTGGAAGTGACTTCTGAGGACGAGGGTTACCATGAACTTCTTTCCTCAGAAGAGATCGAACTCATGATACGTGACGATGTGTCGCGCCGGATCATATGGACTTCCATGCTCAAACGTAGGGACCTCAATCCTCCTTACATACACGATCACGGGGTCATATACTCAACAAGTTGGGGACGTTATGCTGAACCTGGTGAAAGAGTGACTTTTTGGGCCGATGTGATCGATGTAGATACCCCTAGTGCCGAGGATATAGAGGTCACCTTGAACCTTGAAAATATAATGGATGACAAAAGGGTGATGGAGCTCCATGGACGTTTCAAAGCCTACGAGGTAAATCGTTACAAACTGGAAACAGATCTGGACGACACGCTCTCCCAGGGCACTTATCGCTTAGAACTGCTGGCAACCGATGGGATCAACGCGGAAGATATTTCGTACTATATCGTGTTACACGTGGGGTCCGTACCTTTCACTGAATATCCTTGGATACAGGTAAGGCAACTTTCTTTCAGGCCTCTGTCTTTAACATCCATGGACGATCTTTACGTCACTGCCTCCGTTATCAACAGGGGAGGATCATCCGTGGATGCCCAGATAGATTTTTACGATAAACACCCTGATGGTGTGAATCACCATATGGCGACACGAACCATTTCGCTCCCCGCAGGAGGTGGTATAGATGTGACGGCGGGTTGGCAGGTGAAGGGTAGTGGTCAACACGAGATCGGTGTGGAAGTTACTGTTCCCGTAGGTATCGGTGACGAGCTTTTTGAAAAGCTTTCTGTGGCTCCTAGGACCTTGTTGGTAGATGCCTACTCCGTACCCGGAGAAACATCGCTCGAGGTAAGGAAGATGCAGAACGCACTCGCCTCAGTTGATATTCCCTACGAATTGACCATGAATACCGCTACTTCGGAACAACTTTCCGATTTTGATGTAGCTATATGGATGACCGGCTCTAAAAGGGAAAACACCTTGACCCAGGAAGAAAGAGAAGTTATAGCGGAATTCCTTGAACGAGGTAAAAGATTATGGCTCATAGGTGAAGGCATAGTGAGCGACGCCTCTGAGAATCATTGGTCCCTCTGGCTTGAAGAACAGCTTCATTCCAGGATTACGGATCAGGACCTTGCACCGAGAGATGTTTTGATCGGGTACGGAGAACCCTTGACATGGGAGGACGAGTTTCAGATCGTAGACGATCCTGAACTGAGGCGGGGACACTACATAGAACCTGTAAACGGAGGTATCTCTATGTTGCGTGATACCGGAAACGATCATAAGACCATAGCGGTAAGTTATAACGGTAGTGATATGGGGAAAAGGAGCGTTTTCCAGCCTTTCCTCTTTTCGGCGTTGACGGAAAGCGATGCGGGACGCACCAGACTCACCTACGATATAATACTGTGGTTGGGGGATATAAATGAAAGGAGCGGTGATGATCTAGCTCTTACCTATCAGGCAATATATCCTAAGGCGCCAGACTATAAAGAGACAGTGATGATCTCCGCGGTTGTGAGAAATAATGGACCCACGAGCTTTGAAAGAGTGAACGTCGCTTTGGAGATGAACGGAGTTGTGCAAGAGATAAAGCTAATCGAGATAGAAGGTAAAGGCGGGACCGCCACTGTGACTTTTACTTGGATAGCGGAAGAGGTCGATGCGTTTGAGATGAGGGTCATAGTCGACCCCTTCGACGAGATCAAAGAAACAAATCCTTTCAATAACGATGCGGGTTATTTGGGTATAGATATCACGGTGAACGTACAGTATACCGTTTTGATCGTTGACGACGGTATGGAAGGAAAAGAGGCTTCTTTATCAGGTAAAGAAGTGAAACAGGCCTATCAGCGGTTGGGTTACGTTGATCATTATTTTATAACGGGCCCCGATTCATGGCCCGATGCGGAACTCATGGGGAACTATAATACAGTTGTCTGGACAACGGGTGAGAAGGAAGAACCTCTTAGAAACGAGCATAAGAGAGAGAACATAACCAACTATCTAGAAGAATATCCGGCCACGCTTCTGATCATGGGTGACGGATTGGTGAGAGAGGACTACACCGATCACAGGGATTTTTTAGAAGATGTTCTGAAGATCCGTCCTGACACGTCCGAAGTTCCAACACCTGAGTTCATAAAAGGTACAACCAACGATGTCGTGACCCACGGCATGGAATACTTTTTGAGCGGCGATAAAGAGAGGTATGCCTACACGCCTCTATCTGATTCACAAACGATATTTTCTCACGGAGATGATGTATTCGCCCATAGATACCATGATATTTTAGGCGATCACAAGATCGTGGTTTTGGCCATAGATCACGTCCACTTCGAGAGACCTTTTCCCGAGGATGAGATGCACTGGTATGAAGAGTACGATTTCAACGTATCTAGTTCATCCATGAGAGAAGAATTTATCTTCATGACCACCAGATGGTTTGGAAAGGAAGATCAGAGGGTTGAATTGAGGATATCTAGACAAGACATATACATTGAAGATGATCCCATGCTCGGTAGAACCTATGCAATAAGAGCGGACATAGAGAACGTGGGGGGTACTGATAGCGGGGCCATGGTCCAGTTCAAAGATGGGGACTCTCATATTGATACGGAATCTTTGTTCGTTCCGGCGGGAGGGAAGTCTTCGGCTGAAGTGAAATGGGAGCCCATCAATGCTGGACCTGCTAGACCCATAAGAGTCATAGTCGATCCCGATCATATCGTTCCTGAGATACCGAACCTACCGGGAGAAAGGGGACCCGTAAAAGATCACATGGGGTTCAACAATCAGATGATAGTTTACCGGCCGGTTTACTTTTTCTATGATGATATGGAAAGCGGTCCGGATAAATGGACGCATGGAACTCAGTTGGCGCTGATAAGTGGGGAGAGTCCTTTGGACTATCTGGGTGAAGGTTATACTCAGGTAGACAGCGCTATTGTTCACGAGTGGGAAGAACTGAAGGGAACTATCATGGTCGACTGGGATTCTTACAGCGATCCATACAGTTACTTCATGCAGGAGCCGGTAGGTAAGATAAGTGTGGACGTTCTGGTGGTGTTAGCTATCGACTCTTCAGGCTCCATGGAGGACAGGGAAGTCTACTGTCAGGAAGAAGGAAGTTACGTAACTTGGCTGGACATGGCTAAAAGAGCAAGCAAGGTTTTGGTGAACCGATTATCCAATAACTCCGCTGTGGGCATTTGGGATTTTGGAGGGACCAATCCTAGAGAGGTGCTCTCGCCGCCTGTACGATTGGAGGGAGACGGAAGAGAAATTGTATTGGATGTGGTGGATGAGATAAGTGCAACTCCTCAAACGCCGCTGTGGGACACCGTTGGATATGCTTATCGAGACGCAGCTACATACCACCAAGAACTGTTCCCTGATCTTATACCGAACGTTGTGGTTCTATCCGACGGTGCCGATAACCATGCAGCCGATATAGCCGAATCACACATGGCCGAAAAGGGGAGCAGAGAATGGGCCCCCTGGCATAGTATGGAACCTGCTTCAGGATATCCTGAAATATATTATCCCGATCATTATGGCAAATACAGATTGCCCTATCATGCCTACGAAGGTCCTTACGAACCAGGTGAATGGTCGAGGGTCTCGGATTCGCCAGGGGGCTGGGTGCAAACCAGAAAAGGTCTGCTGCATTCACCGATACCGATCTACACAATAGGACTCGGTTTGGAAAACAACCCTGACGTTTTGGAAAATCCTGAAGACCCCGACTGGAATCCGGCCAAAGACTTTGAGAGTGCGGGACCCGGAAATTATACGATAGAAAGGGACGAAAACAATAGAGCGACATGGGAAGCCGGAACCACGGAATACAATCTTTGGAGGATAGCTTCGACTTCAGGTGGAGATTACTTTTACTCTCCGGATGCGGAGGAACTAGAAGATATATTTGAAACCATCGCCTTCAGACTGGCCCGGCCGGCAAATCTTTCTTCCATACAGGATCACCGCATAAGTAGTTCAAGATATACGGGATCAACATCCTTTTTTGAACATCCTAGTTTTCCCTACTCATCTGAAGATAATTTTGATAAATACGCCGTGACACCTTCCTTCGACTTGACTGAGATGTCGTCTGCAAGCCTGACATTCTGGCACCGATATCAGATAATCCAAGGGAGAAATGGAGCATTTATCGAGATCGGATATCATGACGAAGACTTACAACACTACGTTTGGGAGCAAGCTCATCCTGTTGTCGGACCCTATACGGGTAACCTACTGTATGAAGAAGGGGACGAGATCGTTTGGGCCTGGAACGGAAAGAGCGCTCAGGGAACCATGGGATGGGATCACGTTAGGTTGAACATAGTGAACCATCTCGATAGATCAGAGGTACCTAACGAGTGGAGAGATCGAGTAAGGGTAAGATTCTACTACAAGCAGTTCGGCGGTTCCAATAGACCTGGAGGATGGCTCATAGACGATGTAGGCATAACGGCTACCAGAAAAGGTGACTCGAGTCATAACATAGATGAAAACATGATGGATACATGGCAATTGACCGACACTGCAAGTAAAAGTGGAACCCATTCGTGGTGGAATGCAGATCAAGAAGCACACTTACCGAGGGGAGTAGACAACCGACTCACGACGGTTACCATCGACTTGACCAACGCTAAGAGGGCCGTGCTTAGCGCGCACTTCAGATTCAACATCAATGAGAAAAGTGGTGCTCCACCGAACGGTTTCAGGATCGAAGTGACCACCGATGACGGAAGGACATGGGAATGCATAAATCAAGGGGTGAGAGCGGCTTCAGGATATTCTTTAGAGCATCCGTATGCCGATGCTAACGGATGGGTCGAAGCCAAGGACCTGCAGCGTTTGAACACTGATCTTTCGGGATTCAGAGGAGAGACCATAAAATTGAGTTTCCGAGTGGTCACCAATGATTTGCAGGAGCCTTATGAGGATCCTGACGGCTTCGGGGGACTGTATATCGACGACGTTATAATATATGGAGAAACGAATTGAGAGCCGGATGAAATAGTAAATCAAGGCATGATTTAAATACTCCTTCATGAATCCGTAAAACAGCATGGCTTCTGACGATATAGGTTTAGAGGATATCAAAGGTATAGGCAGTTCTACTAAAAAAAGATTGAAGAACACTTTGAATATAGAGGGTGTGAAAGATCTAGCAAAACTGTCCAAAGAAGATCTCATGGAAGTCCAAGGTATAGGAAAAAAGAGTGCGGAGAGGATATTGAGTAACGTGAAGGAACTGGTGGATGAATGTGATAGGTGCGGTTCCTTATCGTTGAAAGACGAGAGGTGCGGAGATTGTCTCGATGATCTAAGCATAGGGTTGAAAAGAACGGAGAGGAAAATAGAAAATTTAGAATTACCCGAAGAGGCAAAGAAACCTTTGAACGAGTCTTTGGAAGAGGTAAGATCTTACAAAGAGGACCTGCAAGAAGCTTTTGACTCTTTTGAAGACCTAGAAGAAGATATCAAAAGAGCTAAAAGATTTCCAAAACTCTTGAACACCGTAGAGGAGAGGATAGAAGATAACTCCGACGCCATAGACGTTTCTTTCTACAAAGAAAAAGTAGAAAGTATTCACACCTTGTTCAGATCGGGGAAGTACGAAAGGAGTATAGGATGGGCCAAGAGTATCTTAGATCAGATAGAAAAAGAAAAAAGCCTCTCCCAGATGAACCGAGAAGAATTGTTGAGCATGGATATCACGGAGTTCTGCCGGATGATAGCCGGGGTGGGCTCCATGACCGGAGAGAAGCTTTACAAGGGGGGTTACAAGACAGTTAAAAGAACCGGTGCCGCCGGGGCCCATATCAAAGAAGCAGGTATAAAAGAAGAAGAAGCGGAGATACTGATCAGAAAGATCGAGGCTCTAGTAGGGAAGATAGATGCCCAGGTGCAAAAAGAAGAAAGGCCACCGCCGCCTAAACCTGAAGAGAAAGAAGATATATTCTTAGAGGTCGAAACCAGGGAACATCATCATGAAAGTCGAAGAGAAAAAAGACCTGAAAAGCTACCCGAGAGAAGACCCTCTTCTGAAAGTTATGCGGACAAAGAAATAATTTTTAGAGGTAAACCTATAATCAAAAAAGATGGAGATAACGTAGAAAAAGATGTTACTCTTTATTGGGTCCCGGCCGTCATACTCCCTATAATATTTATCATAATCGGGATAGTTTTGTTCGTCATGTGATCACATCACGCTTTCTATCTTTCCTCTCGCCGCGTTTATAACAACTATGCCATCCGTACCCTCTATGGCCCACATGGGTACGTAGATCATGCCGATCCTACGGAATTTTATGTCCTCGTTTGCAGGCTTTTCATATTCCTTTTCAACGATGGTGGTGCCCCCCTCTTCCCATCTTTTTTCTTTCCTTTGACCATATCTATTTTTTATGGATTTCAAAGCCCTTTTACCACTTTCTTCACGGGAGATGTTAGGTTCCAATTTGATGTGCGACCTTTTCATCTCGTGCATACTTTTGAAGTGATTTTCCCAGAAGTTCGGTCTTCCCGAGACTGCATTGAGATAGAGTTTTCCTTTTTCCGTACTATCTCCTCTATCTATACTGTAACTAAAAAAATAGTGGGGTACGAGTTCCAGGGTGTATTTGAAACCTTTGACCAGTTTTTCTCCCAACCTGGACACTTCTTTGAAATCTATGACCATCTCTAGAATCCTTTCCCTTCCTTCGTGTTCTATATCGAAGACGAATTCATCTTTCGGTCCTTTTATACCTTCTTCGCCTTCGATCACACCTTCTGCAAATGACTTTTCTAAAACCATCTCTCCGAACATCTTTATGAGTTTTTCTCTATCCCATACCTCTACATGGTCTGGTATAGAATTCAAGATATCCTTAGAGGGTTCCTCGGTCACAACGAGTATCGTGTGCTCTTCCGATTCTTCCAGCTTCAATAAGTCGTCTTCGTGCACAACGTCACCGGCTATCACCAATGATATCCTCTCGACCTTTTCGATCTCCAGCAATTCCATATGATCTTCAGATGCTGAACTCTGATCCTGTTCTTTTCTCTCTGCTAGGATGATCCCTTCTCTGCTTTTTAGAGGTTCGTAACCTTTGTATTCAAGGTATTCTATGAGTTTTTCGTAGAAGTCTTTCACGGTACATCATCTCGAGGTTCGAAGCACATTCCATCTAAGGTTTCAACAGTATATCTTACATTTAAATCTGTTTGTTGTATCGTAGTGACTTCATTCCAACACGCCACGTGCCATCTCCCTGTTGTCCGCTGAAGCCGTTCTTTCTTCGTTTACGGCGATCAATCCCAATGAATGATCTTCAGGAAAATCATCTACCGTGATCTTACAGGCTTGTTCTATACCATGCTCTCGTATGAGATCGTGGCACTTCTTGGAAGACAGTTGCTTTATTATCTCTTCGCCCTTACCCGTAGCCACGACCGCACCGTTTTTCCCCACATAAAATCCGGCTCCGTGCAGAGGACTGTCTCCGACACGACCTCTGATGCAGTAGCTAGTACCCCCGGTAGATACCGCCGCTGCAGCTTTGCCTTTTTCATAGGCCACGCAGCCCACGGTCCCTCCTTGGCTTTTCTCGTAAAGATCTTTTATATCCTTCATCTTGGATCCCTTCAACTTTTCTCTTTTCTCTTCCAGTTCTTTTTTTCTTTTTTCCGTTATCAATTCACCTTTTTTCAGATCGTTTTTCTCTGCTATATCTGTAGCTGGTTCCCCCACCAACAAAACATAGGGTGAGTCATGAACTATCTCCGCAGCACGGATGGGATTTTTTATCTGTTCTATACATGCCACGGCTCCTACGTTTTCTTGGGACTGCACTGCGGCGTCCATCTGTACAGAACCGTCCAACCGTAACTTTGAACCGGTTCCTGCGTTGAAAGAAGGATCGTTTTCTAGTCTTTCTACAACAGCTATGACCGCTTGGAACGCGGACATCTCTTCTTTAAAGCCCTTCTTCACCGCTCTCTCTACTTTTTTGTCTTTGTCTCGTGGGCTTCCCACTCCACCATGTGCTATCAATTTCATGGGGCTCTATATCCATGTATTTAATTATTGTTTTGGAGTTTTTACGATATGAGGAAAGATTTATATGGATTCCCGATTGACATGGTCATAATGCACGAGTACTCGGTCATGAGCCAATTGGTGTCCGCTCTTCTAGACGAATTGGAGATGCAAAAAAAGAAGATGGAAGGGGTAAAGGAAGTCAAGATAGAAGTAGGTGAACTCACGTTTTTAGGAAAGGACCAGCTGCAGTTCGCCTTCAAAACCCTGAGCAAAGATACTCTTCTTGAAGGTGCAGAGCTCAACATCAACGAGGTAAAAGCGGAGGTAAGATGTGATGATTGTGGATACACCGGAGGTATAAACTATTCGGACGATCCCGCCTTCCATTACAACATACCTATCATCTCATGTCCCGAGTGCGGCACGAAGCCAGAAGTCACGAAAGGGAAAGAATCGAAGATAGTAGGAGTCACCGCGTTTGAAAAGGAGGATTGAGATGAAACCCAATTTTGATCAGTTCAAACTAAGAGATGCAAAAAAAGCCAAAAAAATACTGAAAAAGATCGAAGATGCAGACGAAAAGATAAAGCTGATGCACGTCTGCGGTACACATCAGGACACTTTGGTCAAACACGGCTTGGACCCTATGTTGAAAAAAGTCGGAGTCGAGATATGTCAGGGTCCTGGGTGTCCCGTGTGCGTTACCACCCAAAGAGAGATAGAAGAGATGATCACCCTGGCAGAGAACGGAAAAACCGTAGCGGTCTTTGGGGACATGTTGAACGTTCCCGGGTCCGAAAAGACTCTTTTGGATATCAGAAGCGAAGGAGGCGACGTTAAGATAGTTTACAGCATCGATGATGCTCTGAAGATGGCCAAAGAGAAGGACGAAGTCGTATTCATCTCAGTGGGATTTGAAACTACTATCCCATCTACGGCCAACGTGATCAAAAATGGACCTCCTTCCAATTTTAGCATACTCCCCTGTAATCGAGTGGTACCACCGGCTCTGGAGGCGATAATGGATATGGGCGAGATAGATTTAGATGGTTTGATAGAACCCGGGCACGTCAGTACCATCATAGGAACTGAACCATATAGATCTCTTTCAGATCGTTATAAGATACCGCAGGTGGTAGCGGGATTCGAACCTTTGGATCTTTTACTAGCGGTATGGATGCTCTTAAAACAGGTCCAGGAAGGTAGGAGCGAAGTGGAGAACGAATACAAAAGGGTCGTGAAAGAAGAGGGTAACGTGAAAGCTAAAAAGCTCATGGAAAAAGTGTTCGAACCTACCGATGTAAGATGGAGAGGTTTCCCAAATATACCTGATTCCGGGCTGAAGCTGAGAGAAAGATATGGTATGTACGATGCTAGGGATAAATTCTCAGACATCTTAGGGCCTTTGAAGGATAGAGAGTTCGAGGAACCCGAGGGGTGTTCATGCGGAGCCGTGCTCAGAGGTGTTATGAAGTCCAACGAGTGTACTTTATTTGGAGATGAATGTACCCCAAACGATCCTGTTGGTCCCTGCATGGTGAGCAGGGAAGGTGCCTGTAACATCGAGTACAGGTACCGCTGATGAGCAATAGATTTTTATCTCATATGTATTTCTTTTCAAATAGAAAAAGGTGAGCCATGACGGAAGACATCGACGAGCAGATAAAGAAGATAGAGGAGGAGATCAGAACTACTCCTTACAACAAATCGACAGAGCAGCATATAGGCCGTCTGAAAGCCAAGATAGCGAAGTTGAAAGAGAAGAGGGAGAAGATAGGGGAAAGCACGGCGGAAGGCGGCGGCTATGATATAAGGAAGGAAGGCGATGCCACCGTGGGATTAGTAGGGTTACCTAGTGTCGGTAAAAGCACTCTGCTCAACAAACTCACCAATGCCGAAAGCGAAGTAGCTGGATATCATTTCACCACCTTAAAGGTGATACCAGGGATAATGGAGTACAAGGGAGCGAAGATCCAGCTTCTCGATCTTCCAGGTCTGGTCGAAGGTGCGTCTGAAGGCAAAGGCAGGGGAAAAGAGATATTGTCCGTTATAAGAAATGTGGATCTAGCCGTTCTAGTGGGAGATGTTTACAGGCACGATCTTCCAAAAGTTATCGATGAGCTACGCCGCCACGGTATAAGATTGAATCGTTCACCACCTGAGATAAGGATAGATGAAAAGGACAGCGGTGGTATAAGGGTCAACAGTACTGTAGAACAGCCTGATATCACCAAAGCAACTATCAAAGAGATACTGATGGAGTTTGGATTTATGAACGTCGACGTGGTGGTCCGAGAGGAGATAACCCCTGAGGATCTGGTAGATTTTCTGAGCAAAAATAGGGTCTACTTGAAGTCCTTTCCCGTCATAAACAAGATAGACTTATTCAGCGAAGAGCAGGTAGAAAAGATCCGAAAAGAGCAGGCTGATCTAAACCCCTTGATGATATCCGCCGAGAACCATGATGGTATAGAAAAGCTCAAGAAGAGGATATTTGAAGAACTGGACTTCATCCGTATTTTCTTAAAACCCCAAGGAGTCAAAGCCGACGATGAGCCTATGATCTTGAATAGGGGTGCCACGGTGAAAGACGTCTGTGAAAGACTACACTCCGATTTCGTGGAAGGTTTCAGGTATGCAAGGATATGGGGACCGAGTTCGAAGTTTCCCAAGCAGAGGGTGGGCATGGACCATGTTTTAAAAGAAAATGATACCGTTCGTATAATCACACGGTGAGCAGAGTTTTTGTATTTGCAATAATTTTAAATCTACCTTTGGTTTTATGATATTCTAGATGCAGATGAAAGAAATAATATCCAAGGCCATGAGCTCAGGGTTGGACTTTTCTCAGAAAGGAGTTTTAAAATCATTTCTGTATAAGATGGACCTAGACGAGGAGACCTACGACAGGGTCTACGTAGATCTTAAAAATACTTCGTTAGAGGAAAAGGTATCCAAGACAAATTTTGAAGAGAGGATAGTATTACTTCCTCAGTGTTTGAGGGATATAGAGAAGTGCAAAGCGAAGATGTGTGAGTACGGTTATAAGTGCGAAAACTGCGGTGCATGTGATATAGCGAGGATCAAATCAAAATCTGAAGAGTTAGGTTATGATGATGTTTACATAGTACCCGGTTCCAGTATGGCTAAAAATGTACTGAAAAGAAAAGATCCAGGAGCGGTCATAGCGGTAGCCTGTCATTCCGAATTGGTTGAGGGCTTCGAGGCGAGTCACGTTTACGGTATACCTATACAAGGCGTACCGTTGGTAAAATCAGGATGTGTTAACACGGAGGCCGATTTTGAAAAGGTAGAAAAAAAACTGCATCTAAAAAGTGAATGACCATGTTAGGTAGGATAGCGGTTTTTGGGATCAGCGGGGGTTCCGATACGGGAAAGACCGAACGGATCTGTAGGACTGTAGAGGCATTGTCTGAAAAAGGTTATAAGGTGGCTACGATAAAACATACGAGAGAAGATTTTACCCTAGATGAAGAGGGTAAAGATACGTGGAAACACTCAGGAGCAGGTGCTGATCTGGTTGTTTTTTCCACTCCTATCGAAACGGATTTTCTTTTACAAAGACCTTTAGCTTTAGAAAATCTGTTAGAAAAAATATGCGCTTTAGGAAAATACGATGTAGTTTTGATAGAGGGGATGAAAGACGAAGATATACCTACCCTCGGCTCGGAAGAAGATACTGTGGAGAGTATCGAAGAAGAGATCGAAAAAAAGAAGATACTGGGAGAACTTCCGGGTCTGGACTGTCAGAAGTGCGGTCTCGAAACCTGTCAAGAGATGGCGTTGGAGATATATCTAGACAACAAGATAGTGAATGATTGTAAAGTATTGGATATGAAAAAAGAGCGGGTGCAGATGCTTGTTAACGACGAACCGGTTCCTCTTGGAGAGTTTCCATCAAAGATGGTTGAAAGGACCGTAAAGGGTATGGTAAGCTCTTTGAAGGGAGTGAACAAAACGGATAAGATCGAGATCAAGATATCGGAGGATTGAGATCGTGTACATAGTCGGGGTGGAGATAAGAGGACCTAAGAAGGCGAAACATGTTTTGGAAAAACTCGAAGGCCATAGAAAAGAAAATGATATCTTCATCCAAGTCTTGAATACAGAGAAAGTCATAGGAAAAGAACACCTTCTATGGGCCTTCCAAAAGGCTGAAGAATCTTTTGAAAACGGTACCAACAGGGCAAACTCTTTGGAGATGGAAACGCTTTTGTGGGCTTCCGCCGAATGGCAGATCAAGAACGCCCTGTACAAGATGGGTATAGCCGATGAAGCTGAAGAAGCTGCGTTGATGATAGAGGACAAAGAACATCTTGAAGATCTTTTGGATTTCATGGATTGGGTGAGAAATGATGAAGTTCTAGAACCTAGCGAAGAAAAGTTGAAAAATTTTGGTCTCGAAGAAAGTGAGATCGCCTCTGTAAAAGAACCATACGACTTGGTCTTCGAAAAGATGGCAACGTCCGTACTGTGATCCAATCTTTTAATTTTTTTGATCGGAGAACCATTTCAAATATATTCAAAACCACAAGGCTTATTAAGGCGCTTCATGATAACTATTTCAAATTATCTTTAAATGGAATATGTGAACATGTTAGAAACGATATACGAGGCTTTGAGAAATGGTTCAGCCATGGTTTTCTATTACCTCAGTTCTCACACTTTGACCTGTCTCGTTCCTGCATTTTTCATCGCAGGGGCTATAACCGCTTTCATCAAGAAAGAAGCCATAATCAAGTATCTCGGACCCGATGTGAAAAAAAGGATATCGTATCCTTTAGCTTCTGTATCTGGAGCGATACTGGCGGTATGTAGTTGTACCATACTTCCTATCTTTGCCGGTCTTTACAAAAAGGGGAGCGGCGTCGGGCCAGCGACGGCATTTTTGTATTCAGGTCCTGCTATCAACATCCTAGCTATCGTCTATACCGCTTCCGAGTTAGGTTATCAGATAGGCCTAGCTCGAGTATTAGCGTCTGTCGGTATGGCTTTCATTATAGCCTTCCTGATGTCTTCTATATTCAGAGCCGACGATGAGGAGATCAGCCATCAAAATTCTGGCGATATACACGAAAAAGAAAACTCTGAAAGACCATCATTGATCAAGTCGGTTTTTTTTGGATCGTTGGTCGCGATATTGATAATAGGTGCATCGGGTTCTATAGCATGGATACCCAAACTGATAATCATCTCTACTTTGACACTTTTACTATTGACAGTGATCAAATATTATTATAAGAAGAGAGAGGTCAAGGATTGGGGTTTAGAAACATGGTATCTGACCAAGATGATATTTCCGATACTGATAGTGGGAACTTTCATCGTTGGTATCATAGAGTTTTACATACCCGCAGAGACTTTCAGACCTTATTTAGGGACGAGTAGTTTATCATCTTCATTTTTAGGTTCGATAGTAGGAGCGCTGTTATATATGCCGACCCTCCTCGAAGTTCCCATAGTAGGGACGACTTTTGGCTACCAAGAGGGTGTGATGGGAGAAGCTCCTGCTTTGAGTCTACTTCTTGCAGGACCTTCCTTGAGTTTACCCAACATGGTGGTACTTTTCAAAGTGATGAAACTCAAGCACTGGTTAGTTTACATATGTTTCGTTATAATATTTTCCACGTCCATGGGATTCGTTTATGGCATAGTTGTTTAAAAAAATCGAAAAAAGAGGTATGAAATAATGAAAAAGATAGAGATCTTAGGAAGCGGATGTGCAAAATGTCGAAAACTGGAAAAGAACGTAAAGAGAGCTGTGAAAAAACTGGACGTCGAAGCGGAGATAGTAAAAGTTGAGGATATAACGGAGATAAGTGCGAGAGGGGTCATGACCACTCCTGCTCTAGCCATCGATGGGGAGATAAAAGCCAAAGGTAAGGTCTTAGACACAGCTCAGATCATAAAGATATTGAGAGGATAACTGTCTATATGGGAGAGTGTTCATTCCCCTTTTCCGTTATCCTATATATGACGAAACTAGCTTCTCGTTTCCCCTCGATCAGTCCTTCTTTCTTTAATACTGAGAGGTGATATGATAGTTTCGAGTCTTCGATATCCAACATCCTTTTCAGAAGACAGACACACAGGTCCTGCTGTTTTAGAAGGGCTAATATCTTCAGCCTCAGCTTGTTGGAAAGGGCCTTGTGTAACTTACTCTTTTTTTCCATATCTTCGTCCTTTATCCTTTCGAGAAGTCTGTCTAAACCCCCCTTACTTTTGAGTTCTTTCTCCACTTTCTCAGGGATCTCCATTTCTGATATCATCCTGGATCTAAAACATAAATCGAACCTAATATACTTTACGAGAGAAAAGGTATTCTATCCGTTTACCAAAACAAAAGATCAAACAATATATTGGAGTAAGTTACCCAATATGAATGCGAAACCGATGGCTATGAATATGGCCGAAACCCAAGCTAATGAAGTAACGCCGATCTTCTTTTTTCCTATACCCGAACTGCCCACTACCAGGCCGCTGCCTATGGTGGAAGCTATTATCGCTTGCGCGAATGAAATAGGGACTCCTAAAAAAACGCCTATCTGTGCTAAAATAGCGGCGCTGCCCAAGGCAGAAACTGATCTTCTAGGACCCATACTCGAGTATTCAAAGGATACGGCATCTATTATCTTTGGAGATAGGATCCATGCGCCGGCCAATATGGATAGTCCGCCTATGGTCAACAACAGTATCATGCTGTAACCCAAGGGTACCAAAGGGCCCACTGCCTTTCCGACGGAGTTCGCTCCTGCGGTATAAGCGACGAAAAGCCCCATGAAAATAGTCAGATATCGAACAGGTTTCTTACTCTCTTCCTTGGGTAGATACTTCTGTAAAGTCCACGATATCCCAAAACCCAATGCAACGGCGGCGATCGGGATAAGGGCCCAATAACTTACGATGAGTCTTATGGTATTCCATCTTATCTCTCCTCCGAAGCTGAATGCACTTCCTATGACCGCACCGACTATGGTGAAAGCCGTAGGCATGGGGTACTTCGTGAGCACGCTGATTATCACCAAAGATGAAGCCACGACCAGTATGACAAGTGCCTGGAGTGTTGTTATCCCTCCAAAGATCATGTTTTCTCCTATGGTGGAACTCACACGCCCACCTTGTAAAACAGCTCCTAGTGCGGCCGCTAAACCTCCTAAAAGTGCCGACTTCAAGATACCTGCGCTTCCAGAAGAAGTAACGGGCCCAAATGCCGAAGGGACAGGAGTTGCTCCTATCGCGATACCCATGAAAATAGCAGCTACAAAGGCTAGTACTAGTATTATATCTATCATCAATTATCGGTTCTCTTTTTCAGCTCCCGCCTTATCTCCTCTCTGAGTTCTTCGTCGGATATATTGATGGAGAAAATATATGTTTTTTCCACTCCGTTAGCTTTTTGAAGGCTCACTGAGAATTCCTCCGTATCGAAGTAATATGGATTGAATCTCAGCATTATCTTTTCGTATATCATCCTCTCCAATTTCCTCAAAGACTTGATAGATCCCGCCTCTACCAATCTTTCCACGTTTTTTGAGGCTTCTTTGATATCTCCAGCCGAGGAACCATCTCCGTTCACAACTCCCTTCACACTATTTTTTATATGTTCTCCGGCCTCTTCAAGTTCTTCTTTTGCACCGTTGTAATCATCTTCCACTTTTTTTCTATCGATACACGCCTCTTCAGCGGTCCTTTTTGTGATCTCTTCTTCATCTTCGTTCTCTCTAGGTCTCCATTTGTCATATTCTTCAACAGATTCTTTGTCTGAAGAAAATTTATCAATTGTTTTCTCGAATGATCTGGCAAAACTGCAGTTCTCCTTCCATCGTCCTCTAAACTTCAAACCTGCGTTGGTAAATTCCATGCGAGGTTCGCTCATAAGCGAGGCATGAAAAAGTGGAATTATATAAATTTTACGTTCACATTGCTTTTTTTTTCCATAAATATTAAGTAGGTTTAAGATAATAAAGGAGAGGATATTATGGGAAATAACAAAAATTTAGGGTACGTGTTATTAGCGATAGGTGTAGCCTTGATGTTGCTGACATTTTTCTTGGCATTCAATGCCTTCCGCAATCCGGAGAGCTTAGAAGGGTTCGCAGAATTGCTACCCAGTACGTCTAACGGAGAAGATGTTGCTGAAGCTATGGCGCAAATAGTGAGCGTATTGATCTATATCGTGGCAGCTCTACTTTTGTGGGTCATGGGTAGTATAGGAGGAAAGATACTGATTCACAGTATCAAGTTAGTCAGATCTCCTGGAGATACTCCGCGTGCCCGCACTTCTAAACGCACCTCTAAGAAAAGATCGTCGAAGAAGAGTATAAAAAGAGCACAGCAGCAACCGCCACAGCAGCAACCGCCACAGCAGCAACCGCCACAGCAGCAACCGCCACAGCAGCAACCGCCACAGCAGCAACCGCCACAGCAGCAACCACCACAGCAGCAACCGCCACAGCAGCAACCGCCACAGCAGCAACCACCACAGCAGCAACCGCCGGAACAGCAACCACCACAGCAGCAACCGCCACAGCAGCAACCGCCACAGCAGCAACCGCCGGAACAGCAACCACCACAGCAGCAACCGCCGGAACAGCAACCACCACAGCAGCAACCACCACAGCAGCAACCGCCACAGCAGCAACCGCCGGAACAGCCGGAACAACAAGAGTCTACAAAGAAGAAATCATCTGAGTAAAAGAGGAACCAGGTAGAATTTTTTTCACAAAATTCTCTCCCTACCTCACGTCGATCTCTCTTTAGCTGTGTCTTGCTTAACTAGTGAGTCCAGTTCTAGGAAGCGTTTAATTAAGGACGGATTCTATAATGTTTATCCATGGCTCCTATTATGTTATGTTCTATGCTGCCGAGGCAGCTTTATTGGCTAATGGATTAATTTTTGAATCAGGTAGATTCCAATATAGAACGGCTCAGTTTTCTTAACCTTGTGCACTGGTTGTGAATCATCCCTCTCCTTACTCCCCATGATGAACTCGCCTCTAGGGATCAGCTTGAACTTCATGCCGGTGCTGCTCTTCCAGTCTATAGGTGCATCTACTTTACGGGCCCACGCACGTTGCTTTTCCTCAGCGTTCCCGGTGGTATGAGAATACACTTTCACATTTTTTACTATAATATGCCCTTTTTTGGATAACAACCATAATTTATTGTAAATCTTTTTCGACAGTAATTTTTAAATATTTTAAGGTAATGTGCCCATATAAGGATAATTACTTTAAGAAGATGAAAAAATGACCACAAAGATCGAAAAGCTGTACACAACACTCCTTGCCCGGAAAGTGGTAAACTTCGATGAGATAATGGAGTCCGCCCGGAATATCATCGGTGACCATGTAGAGCGAAGGTATATTTACCGAAAATATGTCGATAGACTCATAGATAAAGGTAAACTGCACAGAGTAAGGAGAGGGATCTATGTTGTTCTATCGCCTATCGAAGAAATAGAAAAACATGTAGCAGACAAGTTCCTCATCGCTTCTAAAGTTAGAAACAGATATTTCCTCGGCTTTCATACTGCTTTAGAATTTTACGGATGCTCCTACTCACATCACAAAGAAGTATACATCTGTGTTAGAGAAGAGGATAGATTCGATCCCTTCGAATTCCAAGGAGTCAAGTTCAGACCTGTTTTCATAAGAGACCTAGATATGGGTGTGGAAAAAAAAATGTATGGGAAAGATATGCTGTGGATCAGCAGCAAGGAAAGAACCTTCATCGATTGTATCGATAGGGTTGATTACGCAGGAGGTTGGGAAGAATCTTTAAAGAGTTTAGTTGGATTAGGGGGCCTTGATTTTAAAAAAATATTACAGCTTGTCCCAGAGTATGAAAAGGAAATACTGTATAGACGTGTGGGTTATATCCTCGAACTGCTCAAGGAGCATTCTCAGTTCTATGAGCATTTAGAGGGGGACTTTTTGGACGAACTTGAAAAACATGTAACTGAACAGCCGCGCTATTTGATACAGGGAAAGAGCGGTTCTTTGAACCAACGATGGAATCTGTATGTACCGGATGATCTCGAAGAAATTTTGAGAGGTATATAGTGTGAAAAGGAGTTACGATTTCGACATCTTAGCAGGAGAGTATGGATTCGACCCGAGTATGATAGAAAAGGTGTGCAGGATATCGGACATCCTTGAGGATATATCTGCGGTTAGGTTCCTAAGAGATCGCCTTTCACTTTATGGGGGTACAGCATTCACTTTCATATATTCTCAAGAGATACAAAGATTATCCATAGACATCGACTTGAATTACCGGCAACTGGATAGGAAGGACTGGGGAGAAGTGAGACGAGAGATCGATGAGAGGATCAAGTCTTTACTGTACCAGCAGGGATACAAAAGATCCGATATATCTATTGACCCCAGCTATCCTCTTGCTAGGATCGTAGTGGGGTACGAAAATCACAAAGGATTGAATGACTCCTACAATATAGAGGTAGGATATATGAGACGATACCCTATCCTCAGAAACGATTCTTTAGCAGATTTCAGGCATATCGGTACGGGAGAAAATTTTTCTATAAAAACACCGATAAAAGAGGAACTGATGTCAAACAAATGGTGCACACTCCTTTACAGAGGTTCCCCGCGAGACCTTTTCGATGTCTTTCAGATCACGAATATGGATATCGACCATGAAGTATTCCGTAAATGTGCCGTAATTGACAGCTTGATGCGTGGAGAACCCAAACTCTACGAGATAGATGTGGATAAGACCATCGATAGTATTTCCATAGATCCGAGCTTGAAGAACTTGCTGCGAGTAGGGGCAGCAACGACACTCGATATTCAAAACATGATCGAAAATAGTAAAGAATTCAGCAGATCGATGATGTCTTATCTAGATGAAGAAGAGGTCGATGTTATCGACCAATTCTACGGACACAAAAATTTCGAGCCTGAAAGATTGGACGATGAGGGGATACTCAATCAAAAGATCGCTGAGCACCCGTCCATCTTATGGGCGATGAAGACTTCATAGGGCTTTGGAGAATTGGCAACAGTCCACCAATTTGATTGAGAGAAAGATGATGATAATAGATGAGTATAGGATCGTTGAGCTCTAGAGTTTATCTTAAGCATGTGTTTTTCTTTCTTCCAGATTTTTCTCGCGTCCCGCAAGCGGGGCTTTTATCTCCGCTCTGCTATCTTGCTTCGCCGCTCGCCTCCAGGCAATCGCTCAACGTAGCAAGCAGTAAAGTGGTAAGTGGTTACAATGACCTCACAAGACGGACACCGAGGTCGTAGTAGCTGGATATCCGGCGAGTTGACGCCCGCGCGGTCCACCGACACGCAACGCTCAGCGTTGTGGTACCAGATGCTACCACGAAAGACACGAAAGAAGCCATCGGAGGGATTTGAACCCTCGACCTGCTGATTACAAGTCAGCCGCTCTGCCGAACTAAGCTACGATGGCGAGTTGTTACGAGC
>SL_8KL_010_SEDDRAFT_10000911_pt1 | contig 25821 bp, 25 predicted proteins | sample SodLakKL_010_SED_4_FD_11160 | JGI IMG/M metagenome (IMG submission 11160) | reverse complement strand
TTGCCTTGTCTTCGGCTTGTTTAATGAAAAGAAGAACTTCTCTGTCAATTCTTGAAGCGGTTTCTTCGGAATAATTCTTATTTTCTCCAACATCTTTCCCCAGAAAAGTATGTTCTTCTTCTCCTTTAAAGTGCACGGGTCCCAGCGCGGACATCCCAAATTCTTTTACAAGCTTTCTTGCGTAAGAGGACGCTCTTTTTAAGTCATCTACCGATCCGGTAGATACTTCTCCGAAAATTAGTTTTTCCGTCGTATATCCACCCAGAAGCACCGCCATATCGGAAATAAATTCCTTTTTTCTCTTGATTTTACTCTCCTCGGAAGGAATTTTAATCGTGTATCCTCCTGCTTGGCCGCGAGCAACAATAGAAACCTTTCTGACGGGCTCGGCATCGGGAAGAAAAGAGGAAACTATTGCATGACCCGCCTCGTGATATGCGCCGACCTCTTTCTCATTCTCATTCATAGCGTAGCTTTTTCTCTCGGGTCCGAGGAGTACCTTTTCGATTGCTTCCAAGAAGTTTCCCTGTCCCACCTTTTTTTTCTTTTTTCTTGCCGCTAACAGGGCTGCTTCATTTGCCAGATTGGAAAGATCCGCCCCTGAAAAGCCGGGGGTACGTTCGGCAACTTCTTGAAGTTTTACATTGGCGGTAAGGGGTTTTCCTTTAGTGTGCACTTTCAATACTTTTTCGCGAGTTTGTTTATCGGGAAGATCAAGAAGTATTTTACGGTCAAACCTTCCCGGGCGCAGAAGAGCGGGATCCAGAACATCGGGACGATTAGTACTGGCCAGAACCACTATTTTCGCATCTTGTTTAAAGCCGTCCATCTCAGCGAGGATTTGGTTTAGGGTTTGTTCTCTTTCATCATGACCTCCTCCCAGGCCGGTGCCTCTTGCTCTTCCTATGGCATCCAATTCATCGATATAAATAATACAAGGTTGCTTGCTTTTTGCTTTGGAGAAGAGATCTCTTACTCTTCCGCTTCCCACACCGACGAACAGTTCGATGAATTCGGAACCCGATATCTCAAAAAAAGGAACATTGGCCTCTCCCGCTACGGCTCTTGCCATTAATGTCTTCCCCGTGCCGGGTGCTCCCGTAAGCAAAACTCCTTTCGGAATACGCGCACCGAGCTTCAAAAAGCGGGCAGGTTCTTTTAAAAATTCAACTACTTCCTTTAATTCTTCCTTTGTTTCATCCAGTCCCGCAACATCATCAAATGTTACCCCCGACTTGGGAGAGCCCTCTTCACCAAAAACCCGGGCTTTCGCTTTTGAAAAATCAAGAGCTTGCATTGCCCCGCCCTTGCTCTGCTTAAAGATGGAGCGGAAAATGAAAATCAAAAACACGAGAGGAAGCGCGATAATAATCAACGTAAAAATAAAAGACCAGTCGGTTTCTTCTTCAAACGCTATATCATCGATATTTCTTATTTTATCTTCCTCGGCTCCCCAATTCTTCAAGGACTCAAAAACCGCTATATCCGGCTCTTTCTTGGCGAAAACGTGCTCTTCTTCGTCATAAAAAATGTCTATCCTTGTTCCCGTGACCACTAATTTTTCCACTTTTTCTTCATTAATTTCTTCTGCAAGCCTATTTAAACTGACTTGCTCCACTTCCTTTAGTGTTTCGGTGGCAATAAAGCCAAAGAGAATTACAATAAGCAAAAGAAACAATACAAAGGAAAGTATATTTCTGGTAAAATTCTTTTTCATCTTTTTTACTTTCATAAAACAAATATATTTTTCAAATATGCACACAAAGATAGCATAAAAAGAATATTTTTAAAAGTATTGTAAAAAATTGACTGTAGTAAGCTTTTTTATTATAATAACAGCCGTTATAAAGGCTCCTCGTAGCTCAATTGGATAGAGCGACAGCCTTCTAAGCTGTAGGTTGGAGGTTCGAGCCCTCCCGAGGAGACAATAAGAAAAACCTTTAATAATTGACTATTGACCATTGACGAAATACCAAATAACGTGAAACTGAAACACAAGATAACACAAGAAGTCAAAGGTTAAAGGTTAAGTGTTATCACATGGTGGGCGTAGCTTAATGGCAAAGCACTCGGTTGTGGTCCGGGATTATGCGGGTTCGATTCCCGTCGTCCACCCACTTTGTCCTCGTAGTTCAATAGGATAGAACGACTCCCTCCTAAGGAGTAAATCCAGGTTCGAATCCTGGCGAGGACACTATAACTTGGCTTCGCCAAGAAATTCGAAATTCTAAATACTAAACTCTAAACCCTCCTCCAGACCGCCAGAGGGGAGTCCTAATATTATCCCGTCATCCCTGCGAATCTTATCCTCGCGAAAGCGGGGAGCGGGGATCCGGTAAAAGCAGATTCCCGATTAAAGTCGGGAATGATAAAAAAAGGGATTCCATAATATCCTTCAGTAAAGCTTCAGGATGACAACCGACTCCCCGCTTTACACCCGAAGGGTGTACATGGTTATTCTTCTACTACTCGGAGACTCAGTCTGTGGTCGGAAGCGTCGATAGAGAGTATTTTAAACTTATAGGTTTTTCCTATTTCCAGAACTTCTTCCATTTTTTCTCTTGTTTGGAATTCCGATATATGGCAAAGCCCTTGAATTCCTTCTTCTATTTCTACGAAAGCTCCGAAAGAAATGAATTTGGATGCAACACCCTCTATAACATCTCCCTCTTTATAATTCTTCTCTATTTTTTTCCAGGGATCTTCCTTTAACGCCTTTAAGGAAAGAAAAACTTTCCCATCTTTTATTCTTATTATTTTCGCTTTAACTTTCTGACCTTCTTTGAGTATATCGTGAGGGCTTTCTACTAAACTCCAGTCCATTTCGGAGATGTGAATAAGCCCTTCTATACCGTCATCGAAACGAACGAACGCTCCAAAATCAACTATCCCGGTAACCTCTCCCTCTATAACCTCGCCCTCCGTATATGTGTCCAAAGAGATCTGTTTTTCTTCCATCTCCTTCGTTTTCTCGGAAAGAATGATTTTTTCTCCTTCCTTGGAGAGATCGAGAATCTTTACCTCCATCTCTTGCCCGATAAACTTTTGTAGTTCCTTAAGGACCTTGGAGGTATCGCCGCCTTCTACTCGGGGATAGTTTTCCGAAGAAAGTTGAGAGGATGGAATAAAGGAGGGAATGCCGGAAATTTTAGAAAGAAGACCTCCCTTGTTCGCTCCCTCTATTTTTACCGTTAAAGGCTCTTCGTTTTCTTTGTGTTTTTCCAACATACCCCAAGCCACGTCTTTCTTGGCCTGGATTCTTGAACATTCCACATACCCTCCTTCGGAATCCAAAGAAACGATTTTCACGGTGACAGAATCGCCATCTTCCAAGTCTTTCAATTCATCTTTAGTGGCTTGAAATTCGCGTCCCCTTATTATTCCTGTTCCGAACGGACCGAGATCGACAAAAGCCGCCGCGCGCCCCTTTCCCGATATTGTACCCTGAACAGTACTTCCTTCTTTGGGGATATCGAGAAGATTTTTTTCTTTTAGTTCTTGTTTCATACCTTCCCAAGTTTACATATTTTCTTGATTTTTTCAAGAGGGGTGTTAAAATATTGTCAGCGGTGTCTGTAAACATCCTTAATTTTAAGTGAATATATGAATATTGTTTGGCACGGACAGTCCTGTTTTCGAATAACAATAAACGGGCAAAAAAAAGCGAACAAAGGGGTGAGTATTGTTATTGATCCCTTCAAGGAGGAAAAAACGGGATTAAAGCTTCCGAAAATTGAAGCGGATATCTTTCTTTTAACTCATAAACACGACGATCATGCAAATACAGCACCGGCAAAAAAGGAAAGCGTTGTTATAGATTCCCCGGGAGAGTACGAACTCAGGGATATTTTTATTCAAGGAATATTTTCTTTTCATGACAAGAAACAAGGAGAAGAGAGAGGGGCAAACACTATATATACTATCGAGGCCGAGGATATAAAGCTCTGCCACCTTGGTGACTTTGGCGAAGGAGAACTTACCGACAAGCAGCTTATGGATATAGGAGAGGTGGATATTCTTATGGTGCCGGTGGGAGGGGTTTATACGATAGACGCCAAAGAAGCAACAAAGGTAATTTCCCAAATAGAGCCGAGGATTGTTATTCCTATGCACTATAAAATACCGAAGTTGAAAATAAATCTTGACGATATATCACCTTTCCTAAAAGCGATAGGAGAAAAAAAAGCGAGCACTGAAGAGAAGCTTTCCGTCCAAAAAAAGAATCTGCCCGCGGGAGAGATGAAAGTAGTTCCTTTGACTCCCCAAACAAAAACATCTTAAATGAAATATGAAAAGACTGCAGGATTTATCTCTTCGAAAGCGAAAAGCAATAGTTTGGACTGTGGCGGGAATAGCAGCAGTCCTTTTGTTTTTTATTCAATTTTTTATTATAAGAGAAAGAGGAGAACGTCCGGAATTTGATTTCCTCCCCGTAAATATAAGTGAAGGACTGGAAGGAATCGGCGAGGAAATAGGAGAAATGTTTGAAGAAAGAGAAAAAGATTTTAGGGGAGGCATAGATGAAGAAGAGGAAGAGGAAATAAAAAAATTATTAGAAGAGGAAATAAAAAATAACGAAGAAAATGAGTAAGAAAAAACAAAAGCAATTGGGAGAGGACATAGGATATGTTAAACCGAGACCCATTACTCAGGAGATGCAAGCTTCCTATATAGACTATGCTATGTCGGTTATTGTCGGGAGGGCTCTCCCGGATGTCAGAGACGGATTAAAACCGGTTCACCGAAGAATTTTGTATACGATGAAAGAGGATGGAGTGACGCACGCCGCGAAATACAGGAAGTCGGCAAGTGTGGTTGGTACTACGCTGGCCAGATATCACCCTCACGGGGATATGGCGGTCTATAATTCCATGGTCCTTATGGCGCAAAACTTTTCTATGCGGTATCCGCTTGTGCAAGGACAGGGAAATTTTGGTTCCGTGGATGGTGATCCTCCTTCGGCGATGCGTTATTCGGAGGCAAGACTTGCGAAAATAGGAGAGACAATGCTACAGGACATTCAAAAGGAAACCGTTGATTTTGTTTCCAATTATGATGGGACAAGAAAAGAACCGACGGTCGTCCCCTCTCCTGTTCCGCAACTTCTCTTGAACGGGTCACTGGGTATTGCCGTAGGCATGGCAACAAACATTCCCCCGCACAATCTTGAAGAAGTTATTGACGCTACCACTTATCTTATAGACAATCCCAAAGCGGACACGGAAGATCTTTTTCAGTTTGTAAAAGGCCCGGACTTTCCCACGGGGGGAGAAATATATAATAAAGAAGAGATTATTGCTGCTTATTCTCAAGGAAAAGGCTCGGTGGTCATTCGAGGGAAAGCGGATATTACGGAAGAAAAAGGAAAAGCGCAGATAATTATTACGGAGATTCCTTATAGAACGAGAAAAGCAAAACTTGTAGAAGACTTTGCAAAATTGGTGCAAAACAAAAGACTGGAAGGAGTAAAAGATATAAGAGATGAATCGGATAGGGAAGGAATGAGGATAGTGCTGGATCTCAAAACGGGAGCTTACCCGAAAAAAATATTAAATCGGCTTTACAGCTTTTCTTCACTCCAGGAAACTTTCCATATCAATATGCTTGCGCTTGTTGACGGGATTCAGCCGAGAGTGATGGGTCTCACCGAAGTCCTTTGGCACTATATCGATCACAGGAAGGAAGTGATAACGAGAAGAACTAAATTTGATTTGGAAAGAGCAAAAGAAAGAGCGCATATTTTGGAAGGATTGCACAAAGCGCTTTCCCATATAGATGAAGTGATAAAAACAATTAAAAAATCGGAAAGTAGAGATGACGCGGAAAAGAATCTCATTAAAAAGTTCGAATTCACAAAAACACAAGCGGTAGCTATTTTGGAAATGAAACTCCAGAAGTTAGCGAAATTGGAAAGAGAAGAGGTGGAAAACGAACTTAAGGAAAAACAAAGAATTATCAGGGAACTTACAGCTATCCTGAAAAGCAAAAAGAAAATAGAGGGAGTGGTAAAGAAGGAGCTTTCGGAAGTGAAAAATATGTTTAAAGACCCTCGGCGAACAAGGGTTTATGAAGAGGGGTTGAAAAAAACGGAAGACCTCGATCTTATTCCACAAGAAAGAGTGATAATAACCATCACACAAGGAGGATACATAAAACGAGTAAATCCTTCCATTTATAAAGCCCAACAAAGAGGAGGTAAAGGAATGCTGGGAATGAAAACGGGGCAGGATGATATAGTAGAACATTTTATTGAAGCGATGACACATGACTTTCTCCTTTTCTTTACCGATAGTGGAAAAGTTTTTCGTGTTCCCGTTTACCAGGTTCCCGAAGGGGCTCGCGCAACGAGAGGGAGAGGGCTCTTGAATTTTTTGGAAATATCTTCGGAAGAAAAAGTACTTACCGTTATTCCCCTTGAAAAGGAAGAAAGCCGGGAAGATAAAAACCTCGTCGTAGTGACTAAAAAAGGAATTACCAAAAAGACACCCCTTAAAGAGTTTGATAATATACGCAGATCGGGACTTATCGCTATCACATTAAAAAAGAACGATGAAGTTTCCAGGGTAAGGAAAACCGGAGGGAAAGATGAAATAGCAATCACCACCAAGAAAGGACAACTTATACGGTTTGGCGAAAAAGATGTGAGGACAATGGGAAGATCCGCGGGAGGAGTTAAGGGAGTCAGTTTAAGAAAGGGAGACAGTGTGGCGGATGTGGCAACAATAAGAAAGGAAGAGATAAGCAAAGCGCAACTGCTTTTAATGACGGAGAACGGGTACGGCAAAAAGATCAAGTTAAAAAATTATCGCGCGCAAAGAAGAGGGGGAACGGGGGTAAAGACAGTAAAAAACGAAGAAAAAGTGGGTGATATAATTTCTTTAAGGATATTAATGGAAGAAAAAGACCTGATGGCGATATCTCAGAAAGGGAAAGTGATAAGAACGGAACTAAGGAATGTTCCCGAGCAATCAAGAATAACCCAGGGAGTAAGGCTGATGAGACTTGATAAAGGAGATAAACTGGCGTCGATTATATGTATATAAAAATAAAAGTAAAAATTCGAAATACGAAATTAGAAATTGGAAAAAAATTCGAATTTTCCAATTCTCCAATGTTCCAAACCTCGGGAGTTAATGTTTGTAAAATTGGGGCATTTGAATTTTAATATTGTTTCGGATTTCGATATTCGGTATTCGAATTTAAATAATGAATTATGGTTAATTTGCTAAATCCGGAGAAAGTAATAAGCGAAATTCCGCTCAAAGAAGAGATGAGTGTTGCCGATTTTGGGTGTGGTTCGGGGGGGTGGGTAATTCCCCTTGCAAAAAGAAGAAAAGATGTAAAAATATATGCAATAGATGTTTTAAAGGAGGCGCTTTCCGCGCTGAAGGCGAATGTGGAGATGGAAAAGGTTTATAATATTCGCACTATTTTAGCCGACGTAGAAAAAGGAACAGGGATTGCCGATAATTTTTTGGACCTCGTGTTTATGACCAATATTTTTTTCAAGTTGAAGATAAGGAAAAATTAATAAGAGAGGCTCGTCGTACTTTGCGGCAAGGAGGACTGATGCTCCTTGTAGAGTGGAGGGTGGAAGAAAACAATTCCGAAGGTATAATAAACGAAAAAGTTCTAAAGCAATGGGTTTAAAAAAATAAAGGAAATTAACGCGGGTGAAAGTCACTTTGCTTACCTATATGAAAAAACATAAAGAAAAAGTAATAGCGGCAATTCTCGGTCTTCTTTTTTTGGTCGCTCCTTTTTACATTTTCGGCCAACACACAATACCAAACCCCTTGGGGTACGATACTTTGGGAGAGATTATTAACGCTTTAGTAGTTTTTATTAGAAATATTGCGCTTGCCCTTGCGCCGGTAATTTTTATTATCGCCGGGCTCAGATATTTCCTCGCGGGGGGTAATCCCGATGAAGCAAAGAAAGCGACGGAGCTTATCAAGTGGGCGGTCATTGGGCTCGTAATCATTCTTATTGCCAACGGAATTACGGCGGTTGTCACAAATATTATGGGAGTAGATTAATTAATAAAAAAATATGAAAAACAAACACAAATTTATTTTTATTCTTTTCTTACTGGCTACCCCTTTTGCGCTCTTTGCCGCGGATCCGCTTATAGAAACGGGAGACGATGTAGTTGGTATTATAAATAATGTGACCAGTTGGCTTTGGCAGCTTTTTGCCGCGGCGACCGTGCTGGCGTTTCTTATTGCCGGATTCTTCTATGTTACGGCAGCAGGTGATTCCGACAGAATTACCACAGCGAACAACATGATCAAGTACGGTATTATTGGTGTTGTGGTAGCGCTGCTTTCCGCGGGAATGTCGGAACTTATTAAAAATATTATGATTGATTAGCCTGTTTTCTTGACCGAAGAGATAATTTTTATTATTATTAACCAATCGGTAAAAAAGGAGTGAAAGGTCGGGGAAAACTAAAAAACAAAAAAATGAGAAAAATATCCTTTATTTTAGCGTTGGGACTTGCTCTTGCTCCTGTCATTTATATTTTTGCGCAAGGCCCTGATCCGATTTTAACCCATCCCGAGCAGGTGATTCAGCTCTTAAACAGAATTCTGAATTATGCTTGGACCATCATGGGGATTATCGTTGTAATGATGCTTTTGTATGCAGGATTTACTTTTGTTACTGCTGCAGGGAGTGACGAGAAGGTAGAAACTGCAAAGAAGATGATAAAATGGTCTCTCGTAGGAATCGTGGTAATGATACTCTCCGGAGGAGTGATGCTCCTTATAGAAAACTTTCTTCGCGGAGCGTAACCCCAAGGAAAAAATTGACTTTTATTAAAAGGAGGACATCTCGGGATTTTTCCCGAGATGCTTTACTTTAAGGCCGTGGTGGCGGAACCGGTAGACGCGCTAGCTTTAGGAGCTAGTTCTCCTATGAGAGTGGGAGTTCGAATCTCCCCCACGGCACACTTCGGCTCACCTTGTTCGCTCAGTGCAAGCTACTTGTAAGAGCCTCATCTATCCCCTCCGTACACCCGGAGGCTTTACCTCCGGGTGTTTGTCTTAACTTTTTTGAGCTTACTTTATTTGCCATTACACCTCTATCTTGCGCTTCTTTTCTCTTTCTATTTTAGGTATTTTTATTGTTAATACACCCTCTTTTATATCCGCTTCGATTCTTGAAGGATCGGTTTCCTCGGGAAGAATTATCTCTCTTTTAAAGTTTCCAAAAAAACATTCGTTAGTGTAAAAGCGGTTTATTTCCTCTTTTTCAAGGCGCTGTCTGCTACCTTTGATTATTACCATATCCTTTTCGGTCGTAACCTCAATATCATCTCTCTTTGCCCCCCCGATAGGAGCCTGAATAACAATGTGTTTTGAGGTATCGTAGACGTCCACTGCAAGTTCTCCCTCTTTATTAATCCACGTCTTTTCTTTTTTTTGAGCCCCTTGTTTTCGGCCGTCCTCCACTTTCTCGGTTTCCCAATTATTATTTTTTTCTTTTTTCATAAGCAAAAGTGATTTTATTTATTTCTACCAACAAACTAACATTTCTACGGGAAAAAACAAGATTTAATTTTTGTAGATGTCTCTTAACACGCAAACGCTACGCATCTTTTTCACCTTCTGTATACCGCGGGAAAGGACGAAAGAAAGAATAATAAGAAATAAGGCAAGTAGAAAGACGGAAGAAATATCTTCTACCCGGGTTACGAGTATATTGTATATCCCGTGAAGGAAAGTAACGGTAATAAGCCCGTAAAACAATAAGGACCGTTTACTAAACCTGCAAGCGTAGACTATGAAAACGCCTAAAATCCCGGAGGCCAGCGCGTGAAGAAATGTGGCGCTCATAAACCGAAGCAGGGATATTTGTAAGACTTCGCCAAAAGTAATATTCAAACCCAAAGAAGAAAAGAGAATCAAATTTTCCGCCGCTGCAAAACCCATAGCTGCCGTTATCATGTAGATTATGAAATCCACCGGCTCGTCCAAATCTTGGTGACTTCTCATTGTAAAAAAGAAAGCCAAGTATTTTAGAAACTCCTCGGAGAAAGCGATGATAATGAATTTTTGGAAAAGAAGTCCCAGAAAAAGAAGATGGGGAAGATTTTCTATAAAAACATTAATAAAACCGGAGGCACCGGCTTGGAAAAAGTAGCCGACGATTGCGGCAAAGGCGCCCGCGAAAAACACGTACAATATAAGGCGTTTCGGTTCGGGATGAACATCCTTTTTTAAATAATAAAGAAGCCAGATAAGGCTGGGTAGAATCGCGAAAACAAAAAGAAGGGAGTAAAACATAAACAAACTACTTTACTTCGGGCCATTTCTCGGTTAGAAGCAATTTTTCTTCTTTCGGGCTCTTGGGGATAAGAGACCAAAGTTCTTCGGTTATAAAGGGCATAAAGGGGTGTATTATTCTTATTTGTGTCAAAAGCTGACTGTAGAGAACTTGAAGAGCGGAAAGTCTTTCTTTATCAGAACCGTCGTAAATGCGATGCTTATTTTCCTCAATGGCTATATCGGCAAAAGTATGCCAAAAATACTGGTAAATCCTGTCGCCGGCAAGGTCAAGACGGAATTTTTCCATATCCCCTGTTGTTTCTTTAACGAAAGAAAAGAATTTTTTCATTTTCTTCTTGTCCTCGGCTGTAAGCGGAACGGACCCGGAGGTGATCTTTCCTATTTCTTTTTTATCCTCGGGCAAAACGGATAGAACAAAGCGTGTAGCGTTCCATATTTTGTTGGCAAAATATTTTTGAGCTTTTATTTTTTCTTCCGACAATTTTATGTCGTTGCCGGGTGCCGCTCCTATTACGAGAGACATTCTCAGTGCGTCGGTTCCGTACTTACTTGTCATTTCCATGGGGTCGATGCTGTTTCCCAAGGACTTACTCATCTTTTTTCCTTTCTCGTCACGGATTATTCCGTTTAAATAAACGTTGTGAAAGGGAACTTCTCCGATAAGGGCAGTGGTCATAAGAACCATTCTTGCCACCCAGAAAAAGAGAATATCAGAAGCCGTCTCCAGTACGGAGGTTGGATGGTAGGTTTTTAAATCCTTTGTTTTTCCGGGCCACCCTAAAGTGGAGAATGTCCAAAGCCCCGAGGAAAACCAAGTGTCCAGCGTATCGGTATCTTGCTCTACTCTACCTTTACAGTGAGGACATACTTTTACCTGTTCTTTACTTACAATGGGCTTTTTGCATTTTGTATTTGTTTTTTGTTTGCAATAATAGACAGGAACGCGGTGGCCGAACCAAATTTGTCTGCTTATACACCAGTCGCGCAGGTTATCTATCCAATGGAAATATATCTTATTAAAGCGATTCGGAACGAGAGTGATCTTTTTCTGTTTTACGGATTCTTGCATTAACTTTTTGAGAGTGACCTTGTCTCCTTTGGAGAAATTTAAAAAAGAGGAGTGAGGGAAAGAAAATTCTTTATTTACACTTACAAACCACTGTAATTTGGGGAGAGGTTCAATAATACCGTTTGTTCTTTCCGCTCGGGCAACGCTTTTTGTAATACTTTCCTCTTTTTCGAGAAGCTCTTTTTCTTTCAATTGCTTTACGATTTGCTCGCGAGCCGCGTTTACCTTCATACCGAAAAAGGAGGACTTTTTCACGCTTATTTTGGCAAACTCGTCTATCACTTCTATTAAAGGAAGATTGTGCTTTTGAGCCATTTCCCAATCGGTAAAGCTGTGGGCGGGAGTAACACCTAAAGCTCCTGTACCGAAACGGGGATCGACTATATCGTCCCCTACGATTTTTATATCCAGTTCTTGACCGAGAAAATTTACTTTATACGTTTCCCCGATATATTTTTTATAACGCTTGTCTTTGGGGTTTACGGCCACTGCGGTATCTCCCAACTTTGTTTCCGGTCTCGTGGTAGCAATGGGAATGGGAAAGTTTTTATCATAATAAAAGGTATAGAGAAAGCCTTCCTCTTCTTTATAGTTTACTTCGTCGTCGGAAACGGTCGTCTGCCCTTTCGGGTCCCAGTTAACTATACGTAGCCCGCGGTAAATAAGACCGAGGTCATAAAGCTTTTTGAATGCGGTCACCACCGCCTTGTTTCTCTCCTTGTCGAGCGTATATGCTTCTCTTGTCCAGTCCACGGAAGACCCCATCGCTTTTATCTGTTTTATAATATTATCGTGGCTCTCGGAGGCGAAATTTTCCACTCTTTTTAAAAATTCTCTCTTTCCCAAATCGTGGCGGTTTTTTTTCTCTTTCTTTTGAATAATTGATTCCACTTTTGACTGGGTGGCGATTGCCGCGTGATCGGTACCCGGAAGCCATAAAGTGCGGTACCCTTTCATGCGATGAAAGCGGATTAGAATATCTTCCAAAGTAATCCGTGCTGCGTGGCCAAGATGAAGTATTCCGGTAACATTTGGAGGAGGGAGAACTATGGAAAAAGAAGGAGCGGTAGAAGCTGTTTTCTTTTTTTTAACGCAAGTATCCGGATTGAAAAAACCACTTTCCTCCCACTTTTTATAAATCTTTTTTTCGGTGTCGGTGTAGTTGTAATTTTTTGGTATATCCATATTGATAACGGTTAATATACGGTCAAATTTGCGTTCGGCTTTATTGTAGCATAATTTTTTCTCTTCTTCTCCACCGTCGCCGCCGCGGCAATCATTTCGGCATTATCCGTGGACATGGAAGGAGGGGGAAAAATAATTTCCACTTCGGGCAAAGAGGAAGTAATTTCATTTACTTTCTTTTGCAGGGTTTTGTTTGCTGTAACTCCACCTCCCAAAATAGCTGTTTTAGCGTTGTGCTCTCTTAGTGCTCTTTTCAGTTTGGAAGTAAGTACGTCGGTTACCGCCTCTTCAATTTCTTTTGCCATAGCGACGATGTATGTTTTATCCTTTTGAGTCTTTTTTTTCCGAGAGAGAAAGTCGTATAGCACAGCGGTTTTAAGCCCCGAGAAACTAAAGTCATAATCTTTTGAATACATCATCGGGCGTGGGAGCTTTAATGTTTGGAATTTGGAGTTTGTAATTTTGGACTTCCATTGCAAGGCTTGCTTTGCAATGGCCGGTCCTCCGGGATATCCGAGACCCAGCACCCGGGCCGTTTTATCAAAACACTCCCCTGCGGCATCATCTCTTGTTTTCCCGAGGAGCTTATAAGAATGCAGAGATTTCATTAGGACGAGCTCCGTGTGCCCGCCACTTGCCACAAGAGCCACGGCCGGGAAAAGTATGTCCTCTTTTTCAAATAAGAAAGAAAGTATATGGGCTTTAATGTGGTTTATCGGAATAAGAGGAATATTTAGGGTAGTGGCCAGAGCTTTGGCAAAATTAACGCCTACATAAAGGCACGGCTCAAGCCCCGGGCCCGCGGTAACGGCAACAGAGTCTATTTTTTTTGTTATTTTATTTTTCCCCAAAAAAGAAGAAAACTCTTTTAAGAGAATTTCTTCTCTTAACAATATTCGGGACAATTCTTCGGGCGCGGGAGTGCTTCCCGGTTTCAGGAAATCAGCTTTTTCTAAAACTTTTTCCAAGGAAGGAAGCAGATTCTTTTGATGTTCTCTCTTGGCTTCAAAAGGGTATACTCCGCCCCATTTTTTATGTATTTCGTCCTGGGAAGATAGTACTCTGGAAAGCACCGTTATCCCTTTTTTATCTTTTTTGACGAGAGCTATTCCCGTATCGTCGCAAGATGTTTCAATAGCGAGAATAATCATAGTTGTATCAGAATAAGAAATAAGATGGGTTAACAATAAAAAGAAAAAGAGACAAGGTAAACTTGCATTTTTTTGCAATTATATTACAATATCGAGGTGTAATAAACAAGGAGATTTTAATTTCAGGGCCCCGTCGTCTAGCCCGGCCCAGGACGCTAGGTTTTCATCCTAGTAACAGGGGTTCGAATCCCCTCGGGGTCACAAACAAACATCCACCCGTAATGCGCGGAGTACGGAGCGGATACCGGTTCACTCTAAGTGTATCTTTTTCTCCAGCAGGTCAACCCTCTTTTTTAAAAGAGGGTGTTTTTTTAGATTGACATCTTCGGCCAGAAACTTTTTTGCCGCTTCCCTTGCGTTTTCTACCGCAAGTTTATCCTTTAGAGCGTCCATTGTGAAATCCGGCAGTCCCCACTGCCTTCTTCCGAAAAAATCTCCCGGACCCCGAATCTCCAGATCCTTTTCGGCAAGCTGAAAACCGTTTTCCGCGGAGAGGAGCGCGCTAAGGCGTTGCCGAGTTTTTTTCTTTCCGGAATTTGTAAAGAGAAAGCAGTATGACTGAAAATTGCTTCTTCCCACTCTTCCCCTGAACTGGTGGAGCTGGGCGAGGCCGAACATCTCTGCTCCCTCAATAACCATCACGCTGGCGTTCTTTATATCTATACCTACCTCTACTACCGAAGTAGAAACGAGAATATCAGCTTTTTTATTTTTAAAATCTTTCATTGTCCTGTCTTTTTCCGTGGTTTTCATTTTTCCGTGAAGCATTTCAACCCTGAGATCGGGAAAGACTTGTTTAGCAAGCTTTTCTTTTTCCTCTTCCACCGCCTTTAAACCGGACCAGGGAGAGTTGTCCTTTTCTTTCTCAACTTCGATACGGGGGCAGATAAAGAAAGCTTGTCTTCCTTCCTTGACCTCTTTTCTTATAAATTCGTAGGCTTTCTCTCTTTTGCCGGGAGTAATTATTTTGGTAATAACCTTTTTTCTTTCTCCGGGCATTTCATTAATCACGGAGATATCGAGGTCACCATACAGGGTAAGGGCAAGAGTTCGGGGAATGGGAGTTGCTGTCATGGAAAGAAGGTGAGGGACAGCTGCTTTCTCCTTGAGGCATAATTTTGCGCGTTGACTTACGCCAAAGCGGTGTTGTTCGTCAAGGATTACCAAAGCGAGGTCCTTGAATCTTACTTTTTCTTGAATAAGAGTGTGTGTCCCGATAAGAATATCAATCTTCCCTTCTTTCGATTTTTCGATAAGTTTTTGTCTGGATATTTCTACGGTATCCCCTTTGAGTTTCTTTGAACGGAGTTTATCTTTTTTTCCCGTAAGAAGCCCCACATCCACCTTGAAACGCCAAAGCAGTTTTGCCACTTCATCGAAATGTTGGCGTGCTAAAACTTCGGTGGGAGCCATAAATGCCACCTGATATCCCGATCTTATTACTACAAGGGACGCAATTACAGCCACAACCGTTTTCCCCGAACCGACGTCCCCCTCCAATAGACGATTCATAGGGATGTCTTTTTCCATATCTCTGAGTATTTGCCAGGCGGACTTCTTCTGAGCATCCGTCAAAGCATAAGGGAGACCGGATACGAGGTCTTGTACTTTTTCAATTTCCGTTTTAATGGGAACACTTGAACTCTTTGCCAGCTTTATTTTTTTCTGCAGAAGAAGAAGTTGGAGCAGAAAAATTCTTTCAAAAGAAAATCTTTTTCTTGATTTTTTGATATCTTCCGTGGATTCCGGAAAATGTATTTTTTCCAAAGCTTCTCTTAAAAAAGGAAGTCGGTTTTCTTCAAGGACTTGTTCGGGAAGAGTCTCTTTAAGAGAAATATCACTATCCCTAAGAAGAAATTTTAAAACAAAACGGAACCATCTCGAAGAAATGCCTTTGGTTTCCGGATAAAAAGGAACGATTCTTGCCGTATGAACGGAATCGATGTTTCTAGCCGCTTTCTCATAGGAAGGATTAACGAGTTGGGGACCTCCTTTCGAATAACTTACTTTTCCGGAAAGAAAAATACTTTCTCCTTCTCTGAATGTTTTTGAAAGGTATGCCTGATTGAGCCATAAGACGTTTATTTTTCCCGTGTTGTCGGAAATTAACAAGGAAGCGTAAGGTATTCTGCGGCGAGGTGTTTTTCCGGAAGAAACCTCTTCTATAACGCCTTTAAAAGTTTGCTTTCTCCCGGGAGACGCTAAAGAGACGGGCGTTACCTTGGAGAAATCTTCGTAACGGACGGGAAAGAAAAAAAGAATGTCCCCGACGGTATTTATATTTAAAGCGTTTAACTTCTTTTTGTAAGCGGGTCCCACTTTTGGGATTTCGTGGACGGGAGTGGAAAAATTCATAAATTACTATATTGGAGTTTGTTGAAGTGTGTCCCCGCGAGGACTCGAACCTCGATTACAGCCTCCGCAAGGCTGCGTTTTATCCATTAAACTACGGGGACGGCTTGTATTTTGCGCAGTGATTATAACTGAAATGGAGTGTTATTACAATTCAGGGATGTTCGTTGAAAAAGTTCTTCTTTTAGATTATAATATCGGAGTCATCAAGGAGGAGTCGCATAGCCGGCCTATTGCGGCACACTGCTAATGTGCAGGGCTAACCGCCCACGTGGGTTCGAATCCCACCTCCTCCGCCATCCTACGCCAAGGCTTCGGACATCCCAATGCACACCCCAGGGGTGTGCATTGGGGAGTCTGTAAAAAAATGTCAAAGGTGATACCTATGGCATTTAGTATTTGGACAGTAGAATTTATAATTTTTTAACAATGGAGGGGTCGGATAACGGCTATTCCACCTGTCTTGAAAACAGGCGTCCGCAAGGACTTGTGGGTTCGAATCCCACCCCCTCCGCCATCCTACGCCAAGGCCTTCGGAATGACTTCCATCCTTTGTCAAGGCCTCGGAGTGGCTTCCATCTTTCGTCAAGGCTTCGGAGTGGCTTCCATCCTTCGCCAAAGCGAGTTTTAGTGAAAGACCCAAAAAGGTCGTTTGGAATCCTTTTTTTGTTTGCCTTCTCTTTTTTTTATGTTATATTTATCAAAATGATAAATACGCTGAAAGTGTACTAAACAAAGGAGGCGTATAGAGTTTGTCTATATGATAAATATCCCTTTTTTCAATAAAGCCGCAGGTGGTTTCTTAGGAATAGATATCGGTACCTCTTCAATAAAAATGGTGGAAGTTTCCGGGGACGCGGAAAATACCGTTCTGGAAAATTATGGTGAGCTTTTCTTGCGCAACTTTGTAGGAAAAGCCCCGGGCAAAGGGACGGAAGGAAATCTTCTTTACTCCAGCAATGAAATTGCGGAAGCGATAAATCATTTAACAAATGAGGCCGGCATTAAGAGTAGAAAAGCATATTTTTCCATTCCTGATTTTGTTACCTTTTTTACTTCTTTTGAACTTCCTCCAATGAAACAAGAGGAAATAAGTTCCGCCGTGGAGTTCCATTCCAGGCAATACATTCCTCTTCCCATTTCGGAAGTGGTTTTGGATTGGACTGTGGAGGACAGTAAAGAAGAGGGCAAAGGAGCAAAGATAAATCTCATTGCTATTCCCAAAGAAGTTATAGAACAGTATCAGGAAATAGCCCATCTTTGTAATATGGAGATAATCTCCCTGGAGGGAGAAATGTTCTCTCTTGTGAGAGCTCTTGCTCGCGACAAAGTGGGAGTTACCGCAATAGCCGATATAGGAGAGCAAAGCACTATGCTTTCTATTGCGGAAAACGGAATTCTCAAAACCACGCACAGCCTGGAGATTGCCGGGAATATGCTTGTGGAAAAAGTTGCAAAGAAGGGCGGAATAGAATACAATGTTGCCAGGGATATGGTAATGGAACACGGAGTGGTTGAAGAAACGGTAAAGAAAGCGGTTTCATCTCTTACCACCTCACTTTTTTCGGAAATATCCCGAGCCGTAAATATCTTTGAAAAGGAAGAAGGAAAGATGGTAGAGGAGATCTTTATTGCGGGTGGTTTCTCGCTTCTTCCGGGAGTGGTGGATTTTGCGGAAGAAACAATGGATAAGAGTGTTACCACAAAGAACTGCTTTGAGGGAATGAAATATCCCCGGGAACTTAAAGAAACGCTAAAAGATTTAAGCCCTTCTCATGCGATTGCTACCGGGTCCGCGCTCAGCGGTATTATAAAAGAAGAGGAATAAAATAAATTTATGGCGATTGAAGTAGGAAAAAAGAAGAAAAAGGGTTCCAAGACACCAAAAGGATTGGATATTTTCTTTCAAGCAATGGTGATACTCTTTATTATTATTGTCGGTTCTTATTTTTTCGCGCAGCACCTCAAGTCACAGGCCGAAGAGACAAAAACTGAAATCGAAAGCGAAATCGAAAGAAGAAAAGCGGAGGTTCCCGAAAAGAAAGAAATGGAAGATGCGGCGCGTTATTACAGTAATCTTATAAGGGACTTCAAAACCGTTTCAGATAATCGCCACATAATTTCCTCTTTCTTTAGCCCTCTGGAAAGAAGCATACACCCCGAAGTAACCATCGTTGCTCTAAACATTGACCCGGAAGGAAAAAGCGCGGTAATTGAGGGAGAAGGAAAGGATTTCATTGCGGTAGGGCAGCAGTTTCATGCGCTGAAAAACAGGGATTTTATTGAAGATGTTGCTTTGAGCAGTCTTTCTACCGTAAGAGACGGGGAAGAAATAGATTATATAACGTTTGTCTTTGATATAGAAATTGTAGAGGATCTATTCACGAAAACAATTAAAGAAGATGATTAAAATCATATTTACAGTAATATTTTTTGTTTCTTCGCTCGGTGGGGGTCTTTATGTGGTTCATCCCCTTTACGAGGAGTATCAAATACAAACGGAGGAAAATGATGTTCTGCGAGAGGAACTCGAGAATGTGAGGGTTTATATTGCCGAGCTTCAGGAAATAGAAAGAAAGATTGAGGAAAGGGAGGAGGAGTTTGATTTTATTGCTTCCGCCTTCCCCGAAGATCACGATGCGCCCACACTGTTTCTTTATTTGGAGGAAAAAATGGAAGAAAACGATTTGAATCCAACAGCGGATCTTGGAGAATTTTCGGTGAGTCCCCACCTTATCGATGAAAGTGAACACGGCAGAATAAAGGAAGTTTCTTTTAACCTCTCTTTTGTGGGTGAATACGACGACATAAAGAGATTTTTCCGGGAGATAGAAAGTGTAGTGAGAATTATGGATATAAAAAGAACAGACTTTTCGATAGGGGACGCTCCCGGGATGGTTATGGAAACAGGAGAGGGAGAGGGTATCGGTGTTCGTACGAATATATCCNCTTATTCATACTAAAATATGATTTCATTAAAAGACAAAGAAAAATACGGACCCGTTGTCGCACTCGCCGCGATTTGTCTTATTATTTTCCTGTTTGTTTGGAAATTTGCTCTCTCCGAGCCTCCCATTGACACCGTTCCGCGAGCGGTCATAAAGAGGGCTCCGGAAATAGATTTTAATTACCTGAAAAGCTCCGAAGTCAACTACTTTAAGGAGTATGAAAAAATAGATCCCCTTGAAGAAGATTTAATGGGAAGGGAAGAGCCTTTCTCATCTTATTAGTTATGGATTTAATCGGTAAATTAATTGAAAATGGTTTCTTGGACAGAGAAAAAGCCACTTCTGTAGAAGCGGAAGCGGAGGATTCGGGTAAAGCGAAAGAAGAAGTATTGCTGGAAGAGAATATAATTTCCGAAGAAGAACTTTTTAATTTAAAGAGTGAAGTAACGGGAGTCCCCTTAAAAAAAGATATTGACGTCAGTGAGATAGAAGAAGATGCTTTTCGTCTCATTCACAGGGATTCGGCAAACTACTATAAAATGGTGCCGCTGGGGAAGGATGAGAATAGACTGGAAATAGGAATGGTCTATCCGGAGAATTTGAGAGCTAAAGAAGCTTTAAAATTCATATCCAGGAAAGAACGACTTTCCAATGAAATTTACCTTATTACACCGAGTACTTTTGATAAAATAAATGAAAAATACGGAAAATCTCTGGAAAAGACGGTCTCCCCCTTAATGGAGAAACTGGTTGAGAGGGAGTTTTTTAAAAAAGAAGATGCGGAGAAAATAGAAGAAGAAGCGAATAATAAAAAAAAGACGGTAGAGGAGGTGCTTCTTAAAAGGGAAATAATTCCGGAGGAAGAACTCTTTGCTTTAAAAAGTGAAGTACTGAACACCCCGATAAAAGAAAGCGTCAGCTTGGAAGATATTTCTCAAGATGTGATTGGTCTTATTAGTGAAGATGCGGCAGACTATTATAAAATAGTTCCCGTCGGAAAAAGAGGTGATACGGTAGAAGTGGGAATGGTCTATCCGGAGAATCTAAGAGCCCAGGAAGCGCTGAAGTTCATTTCCCGCAAAAACATTTTTTCTTACAAGACCTACCTTATTTCACTTGCCACTTTCGAGGAAGTGAAGCAAAAATACCAAGCGAGTGACAAGGACTTCGGAACGGCGCTTATGGAGAGGCTGGTGGAAAGGAACTTTTTGGAGGAAGAGCAGGTAGAGAATCTTGAAAAAGAGGCAGAAGGGAAAAGTAAATCAAGAGAAAAAGTGTTGCTGGAAGAAAATATAATTTCCGAAGAAGAGCTTTTTGGCATCAAGAGCGAGATTACGGGTATCCCGTTTAAAAGGGATGTTAATATAGAAAATATTCCCGAAGATGTCCTTAATCTTTTTTCCAAAGATATTGTTATTCACTACAGAATGGCTCCTGTGGGAAAAGAAGGCGATACGGTAGAAGTGGGAATGGTCTATCCGGAAGATAGTAGAGCAAAGGATATTTTAAGCATTACGGCGGAGAAAGAAGAGTTCTCTTACAAAATATATCTTATATCGTTTTCCGACTTTAAAAAGATAAATAAAAAATACCGTGCCTCCGCAAAAGAGTTTGAATCGGCTTTAATAGAAAGGATGGTCAAAGAAGGAATAATTGAAAAAGAAAAGGCGAATTCTTTGGAAGAGGAAGCGGAGAAAAGCGAAAAAACAAGAGAGGAGCTGCTTTTACAGCAGGAGGTGATATCCGAGGAGGATTTATTTAAGTTAAAAGGGGAAGTATTCGGTTTTCCTTTTAGAGACGATTTTAATCCGGAAAATATCGAAGAAGAGCTTTTGCGTCTTATTCCCGAAGATTCGGCGAATTATTACAAAATGGCGCCCATTAATAAGGATGAGGATGTTATAGAAGTGGGGATGGTCTATCCGGAGAATCTAAGAGCCCAGGAAGCGCTGAAGTTTTTAACTCGAAGAGACGAACTTGATTACAGAGTCTATCTTATTTCGCTTAGCACTTTTGGAGAAATAAGCAAGCAATACAGAACTTTGAGCAAAGAAGTGGGAGCCGCGCTGGAAGACCTTGATGATATGGAAATTGAAGAAACGGACGAAGAAAAGTTGGACATGGATGCCGATATTGGCCGCCTCGCGGAGGAAGCCCCTATTGTAAAGGTAGTTGGGGTAATCTTGAGGAATGCTATTGAAGGAGGGGCTTCCGATATTCATATCGAGCCAACAAGAGACAGGCTCAAAATAAGGTTTCGTGTTGACGGGGTACTTCATTCCTCTCTTTATCTTCCCGGGTCGGTGCATCTTGCCACTGTCGCGAGAATTAAAATACTCGCGGGGCTTAAAATCGACCAGCAAAGGCTTCCTCAAGACGGAAGGTTTTCGACCAAAATAAAAGACCAAAGCGTCGATTTCCGTGTTTCAACCTTTCCCACCACCCTTGGGGAGAAGGTAGTAATAAGGGTGCTTGATCCGGTTAAGGGAATTAAAACGGTGGAAGAGCTCGGGGTCACGGAAAAGAATTTCCAGATACTTAAAAAGTCGATAAAAAAACCTACCGGCCTCACGCTTGTCACCGGTCCTACCGGTTCAGGTAAAACGACAACTCTCTATGCTCTTTTAAAGCTGTTAAACGAGGAGAAAGTAAACATAGTGACGCTTGAAGATCCGGTGGAGTATTTTATGGACGGAATTAACCAGTCACAGACACATGCGGATATAGGGTATGTCTTCTCGAAAGGATTAAGACAGATACTTCGTCAGGACCCCGACGTTATTATGGTAGGAGAGATTCGTGATGATGAGACGGCGGATCTTGCCACGCACGCCGCGCTTACGGGGCACGTTGTACTTTCTACCTTGCACACAAATGATGCCACAGGGGTCATCCCCCGTCTTATTGATATGGGAGTTAAACCTTTCCTTATCCCTTCGGCGTTGAATTTGGCGATGTCGCAAAGGCTTGTAGGGAGATTGTGTAGTAAGTGCAAGAGGGAAGTTACTCCCAGCGAGGAAATAAAAACGCTTATTGAAGAAGAGTTGAACAAAATTCCTTCTGTAGTGCGTGAAGAGCTTGATATCCCCTCTCCGATTAAGATATACGAGGCGGACGGTTGCAAGGACTGTTCGGAAGAAGGAGTTCAAGGGAGAATGGGTATTTTCGAGGTTTTGTCTATGACCAAGGAACTTGGAGATATAATAATGAAAAATCCCACGGGACAAAAGGTAAAGGAAGAGGCTTTTCGCCAAGGTATGATTACCTTAAAACAAGACGGAATGATTAAAGCAACACAGGGTTATACGACGATAGAGGAAGTGCTCAGAGCAACTGAAGAGACATAAAAAAAAGAGAACATAAAAATATATATAAATAAATAAAAACAATAAAAATGGAAATGGAAAAGGAAAAAAATTATAAAGAACTTTTAGATAGACTTTTACAAACTGCAATCGAAGAAAACGCTTCCGACTTGCATCTCTCCGTTTCTCATCCGCCGATTATCAGAATAAACGGCAGACTTATTACTCTTACGAATGAAAACATTATCAGCTCTCATGATGCGAGGGAAATTGCCATGGAAATGATGAACAAGGATCAAAAGGAGAAGTTTCTCAACAACTACGAGGTTGATTTTTCCTATAGTTACGGAAATGATGCTCGTTTCAGAGTGAATATATTTTTTCAAAGAGGAGAGATCGCTTGCGCAATGCGGCTTATTCCCGCGCAAATAAGGACACTGGAAGAGCTTCGGATGCCAACCTCTTTGTACGATTTTTGTGATTCTGCTCAAGGGTTTGTTATCGTTACCGGTCCTACCGGCCACGGAAAATCGACTACTCTTGCGGCACTAATAAACAGAATAAATAAGCAAAAGTTTAATCATATTATTACCGTAGAGGATCCGATAGAATACGTGTTTGAAGAAGAAAAATCACTTATTGATCAGAGGGAAATTCATCAAGACGCCCTTTCCTTTCCACGAGCATTAAAGTCCGTATTCAGACAGGACCCCGACGTTATTATGGTGGGAGAGATGAGAGATCCGATAACTATCGCTACGGCGATTACCGCGGCTGAAACGGGACATCTTGTATTTTCTACTTTGCACACCAACTCGGCGAGTCAAACGATGCACCGTATTATTGATTCTTTTCCTCCCGAACAACAAAACCAAATAAGGGCGCAACTCTCTACAGCGCTTCTCGGGGTAATATCGCAAAGAATTATTCCCGGAGTGAAAGGAGGGCTTGTTCCCGCGTGCGAGATTATGGTTTGTACCTCCGCGGTTTCCAATCTGATAAGAGAAAACAAAATTCATGAAATAGATCTTGTTATCGAAACTTCCAGCGAACAAGGAATGATAAGCCTAAACAAATCGCTCTTTAGTCTTATCAAGAAGAGAGAGATATCACTTAAAAACGCTCTTAGTTATTCGAGAAACCCTGCGGAATTAAAGAGAATGGTAGGATAAGCTGGCAAATGACCGTTAGTAAGGTAGTTATAAGTCAAATATATGAAATTTCAATATAAGGCAAGAGACAAAGAGGGAAACGTCCAAGAGGGCGAGGTGGAAGCCTCTTCCAAAGAAGCGGCATTTCTTGTTATACAAAGCTATGATCTTTATGTTGTTTCCCTTACGGAGAAGAAAGTACCCTTTTTCCAGCGCGACTTTACTTTATTTGAACGTATTTCCGGGCAGGATATAGTAATGGTTTCCAGACAGCTTGCGGTAATGGTGGAGTCTAAGATTCCCATTGTAGAGTCGCTTCAAACACTATCAAGACAAATAGAAAAAAAGACATTACGGGAAAAGATACTTGCTGTTGCCGATAAGGTGGAGGGAGGGGTGCCGCTATCCAAAGCTCTTTCTTCTTTCCCCGATATTTTTTCGGACTTTTATGTGAACATGGTAAAATCGGGGGAGGCTTCGGGAAAACTATCCGAGGTGCTTACTTATTTGGCCGATCATATAGAGAGGGACCATGAATTTAACCAAAAAGTGAAAGGAGCGATGTTTTATCCCGCGTTTATTACGGTTATTTTTCTGGGAATAATGATTTTTCTTTTCGTGGTTGTTATGCCCGAACTTACTCAAATACTCCTTGACGCGGGGGGAGAGATTCCCTTTGTGACTCGAATTGTGATAGGAATTTCCGACTTTCTTGTGGAGAACGGGTGGTTTGTTGTTTTGGGGCTTTATTCTCTACTTGTCTTCGCCATCAAATTTTTTACTACCTCCCAAGGAAGGGAAATTCTTGATGAATTCATTTTAAAGATTCCCGTGTTCAATGATTTTTTCAGAAAGACTTATATTATCCGCTTTTCGGAGAGCCTTTCCACACTGATAAGTGCGGGGCTTCCTATTGTGAAATCCCTGCAGATTACAGCCGATATTGTGCAAAATAAAGTTTACAGAGACGCTATCTTGAATATTGCCGATAGCGTTGAACAAGGGAAACAGATGAGCGATATTATGAAAAGACATCCCACTATCTTCTCCCCCGTCTTAATTCAGATGACCCTTGTGGGAGAAAGGAGCGGAAGACTGGGTTCTTCCTTAACAAATATTGTTAAATTTTACCGGGCGGAGCTTGAAAGAACTCTTGATATGTATATAAGTATGATAGAGCCTCTTCTCATAATTCTGCTTGGCGGACTTGTGGGAGGTCTTGTCGCTTCGGTACTGCTTCCTATTTACAATATCAGCATGCAGATGTAATAAATTATTGACATTGAAATTATTAGACCCTATAATGGAATAAGTTGGAATAACAAAAGGTCGACACTTAATTAACTAAAAAGATATGCTACAAAAAATAAAAGAAAACAAAGGTTTTACGCTTATCGAATTAATGGTGGTTATCGCCATTATCGCGATACTTGCTACGGTTGTTCTTGTTTCCCTGCAAAGCGCGAGAGACAGCGCGGAAGACTCCAACAGGATATCGGCAGTAGGGCAAATAAGATCTCTTGCCGAGGTTTATTATGCCCAGTCCGAGGACTTGGTTTATGACAAATTAGAAGAGGATCCTGACCCCGAACTGACTGAAGTTTTAAACGAATATGGAGATGTACTTGAAATTCATGCGGAGGGAGATAATTACTGCGCGGCAATACAATTAAAGAGCGATGAAGATCAGTACTTTTGTGTAGATCACCGGCTTACCGGTGCGAGATACAGTGAGGCTGAGATGTTCTGCGATGGAGATAATGTCATGTGTGAAGAAATACCAACAGATTAGAAAGAGTAAAAAAAGTGCATAAAACCCGCCCTCTCAAGAGGGCGGGTTTTTGGTTGCTATTTTAAGTGGCTTTGCTTATAATGGAGATATGTATATAAAAAAAACCGCTGGTTTTACTTTAGTGGAGTTAATGGTGGTTATCGCCATTATCGCGATACTTGCTACGGTCGTTCTCGTTTCTCTACAGGGAGCGCGTGATGCGGCGGAAGATACCACGAGAATTGCGGCGCTTTCGCAACTAAGGTCTTTCCCCACAAAGGAGAGAATAGAGGAGGTAAAGAGCGAGTACGGAGAAGAAGGAGAGGATATTTTAGAAATAAATATAGATAAGGAAGAAGAGAAGTACTGTGCTAAGATAGAGCTCAAGGAGGGCGGTTACTTTTGTATAGACGGTGAAGGTTTTGCGGGCAAGATAGAAAGTCCCGACTGCGAGGAAAACGGTGTTTGTATAATAGATTAGACGATTAATAAAATTTTTATGAAAAGGACACCAAGTCGACTTTCCATTTCGGGATTTACTTTGGTTGAGATTATGACGGTAGTGGCCGTAATTGCCATAATGCTTATGCTGATTGT
>SL_8KL_010_SEDDRAFT_10000910_pt1 | contig 25823 bp, 21 predicted proteins | sample SodLakKL_010_SED_4_FD_11160 | JGI IMG/M metagenome (IMG submission 11160) | reverse complement strand
TATTTAAACGAAATTAAGGAGATCAAAGCCCTCCTTCCAATGCCTTTATATGCAAAAAAGATAATTGGGTATAGTATATGAGCAATGAAAACTTGCAGTATGATAAAATTAAAAAATTTATGAACTAAAAGTTTTAGGAGGGGTTAATATTTCAAATTTCTTGCTACTAGCCATCATAACACCCATGGTAATTTCACCTGCCCTTCTCTTTTTAAGCAAAAAATGGCGTTATATTCTAGTTTCTTTTTTGATCCTTGTGATGGCTTATTTAGTTGTTTATAACCTGGCAGGCATAGAATTGGGCAGGCTGACTTTATTTCCGGCAGAAGGAACTGTTATCCCTTTTGATTTTTGGGAACATGAATACAGTCGTATTTTGGTGCTGGGATTTACCCTAATAGGCTTTTTGGGCATTCTTTACGGGCTTACGGAAGCAAAGCCCAATGAACAGGTAGCTTCCTTCTGGGCAATATCGAGTGCTATAGGAATCGCCTTTGCCAACGATTTTATCACTCTCTTTATATTCTGGGAGTTATTGACTATTACCACCGCCAGCCTGATTTTTTTTAACGGCAAACAGGTTTTTCAGATGGCATACCGCTTTTTATTTTTCCATTTGATAGGCGGTTTGATGCTTTTTGTGGGGATTTGCCAACAATTTGCCGCTACCGGATCTATATCCCTGGCAACTCCAGAAGCAGGGCTTGCTTTTTTCATTTTGGGCATTGGCTTTAAAGCAGCGTTTATTCCGTTTCATATTTGGGTAGCATGGGGATATCCAAATGCTTCATTATTTTCCAGCGCCATAATGGCTGCTTTAACTACTAAAATAGGTGTTTATGCATTAGCTCGCATACTACCTTCTGACGAACTTTTTGTATATATGGGAGGTATTATGGCCCTTGTAGGCGTAAGCTGCGCCCTCATGCAGAAAAACATGCGGCGGTTGCTTACTTATCACGTGGTAAGCCAGGTTGGTTACATGGTTGCAGGTGTGGGATTAGGAGCTACTCTTGCCGTAGATGGAGGATTATTTCATCTATTTAATAATATGCTTTACAAATCCCTGCTTTTTATGACTGCAGGGGCGGTCCTTCTTTCCACCGGCACTGAAAATCTTCATGACTTAACCCACCATGAAGAAAACAATGATGATCATTCCGCACCGGCTAAACCTGTATGGAAAGCAATGCCGCTGGTAACACTGGGAGCTATAATCGGGGCTCTGGCCATCGCCGGAGTCCCCTTATTTAACGGCTATGTGAGCAAATATATGCTTAAAGAAGCCATGTACGGCATGGGGCCTGCCGAATGGATGCTTTTAGTCGCCAGTATCGGAACTGCTGCTTCTTTTTGCAAGTTTGTATATTTCGGATTTCTCAAGGCTCGCGCCATAAGTATTAAGCCCCCTGGTTTTACCATGCAGGCTTCCATACTGCTTTTTGCTTTTTTCTGTATTTTGCTGGGAGTTAGGCCGGACTTCATATGGGAAATACTACCGTATGCTTCTTCGCTTGATGTTTACTCCATGTCAGGAATTTGGTCGGCCATGCAACTTTTCCTCTCCGGAGTCTTACTTTTTGTCATCCTGGCAAAACCATTGCAAAAAGGGTTACCTATACCCCCCTGGGTGAGTGTAGAATATCTCGTTATAAATCCTTTTGAAAAAGAAGGTAGTAAAGCAATAAGAACTCTTAGGCCTTACTTCAATAGATTAGGCGAGGGAATTAAAAATATAACTACAGACCAACTGGTTTTAGGGGTAGTTCTCATTATTTTAATGATTATATTTTTCTATTACGGCCGGTTGGGGATCTAATGATTTTTCTACTAACTAAATTTTACTAAACCATGGAGAGAGATAATTATGCGCTTAACATTTATTACATTTTTAGGAATGCTAATAGTAGCAATTATTATTGATCTCCTGGGGATCCAATCTGCATGGACAGTTTTTCTATTTGGTTTAGGCTGGCTAGGGTTATTAACCACCGGTATTTTTTGGGCAATTAAAAAAAGGACCTGTGGCATATGTAATCAGACATGGTCCATTGCCGACATCAATGATTTTTCCAGGGCAAAATTGAAGTCACTTTTCACAGGTTGTCCGAAATGCATGAAATCAAATAAATTCACTAATAACGGCTCTTAACTTTTGCAAAGCCTTGCCGCGGTGGCTTACTTTATTTTTAACATCCGCTTCCATCTGAGCAAAGGTAAGGCCTGTAGGTTCGTGAAAGAATAGAGGATCATACCCAAACCCCCCATCTCCTTTAGGTGCAAACAGAATTTTCCCTTCACAGGTTCCTTCAATAATTCTATATGCTCCATCCGGGGAAAAAAGAGCCAGGACACAAACAAACCTGGCATCCCTCTGAGATGAGGGCACTGATTTTAATTTTTCCAGTAATAAATGGTTGTTTTCTTCATCCGAAGCGTTAGAACCTGCAAAACGCGCGGACCTAACACCGGGAAGCCCCTCCAGGGCTTCTACCTCTAAACCGGAATCATCTGCCAGGGTAATTTCACCACAAAATAGACTGATAACACGAGCTTTTTTGAGGGCGTTAGCAGCAAAAGTATCTTTGTCTTCTTCAACTTCGGGAACATTATCCCACTGTTTTAAAGATTGTATCTCCACAGGTAGACCCTTAAGAAAATGCTGTATCTCTTTTACTTTTCCCTCATTAGAGGTAGCTAAAACCATTTTTTTTGTTTGCATCTTCTCGGTTGCCTTTCCCTACTGTATTTCATGATTTATATTGCTGAAGGCTCGCTTCAATTTCTGCAACTGCCGCTTCCAGACTCTGGCGTTGACAGGCTATTATCTCCATAATGCCTTGTCGGGCAAGATCTAAAAAAGTATCAAGATCTTTGCGAGAAAATGTTTGCCCTTCCGCAGTTCCCTGTATCTCTACAAATTCTTCACTTTCTGTCATTACTACATTTAAATCAACAAAAGCTGCCGCATCTTCTTTGAAGTCAAGATCGAGTAAATGCTCTCCCTCCACCATCCCAACACTAACAGCACCAAGGAAGTCTTTAACCGGCACAGCTTCCAATATACTTTCTTTTTTTAAATAAAGCAGTGCATCAAGAAGCGCCACAAATGCGCCGGAGATAGAAGCTGTCCGGGTTCCTCCATCCGCTTGAATGACATCACAATCTATGCGCACCGTTCGTTCTCCCAATGCTTCCATATTAACTACCGAACGCAGGGAACGCCCGATTAATCGCTGAATTTCATAAGTTCTGCCGGAAGCTCTCCCTTGAAGCCCTTCTCTCTGCACACGAACATCCGTAGAACGGGGAAGCAAAGCATATTCTGCCGTTACCCACCCCCGGCCGGTGCCTTTCAGAAAGCCCGGAACATCTTCTTCAACCGAAGCTGTACATATAACTTTAGTATCTCCCGCTTCTACCAAAACTGCCCCTTCCGGATGCTTCAAATAATGCCGGGTAAATCTTAAGGGTCTTATTTGATTATTTTTTCTTTTATCCTGCCGCATAAGAGCCTCCTTAAAATTATTGCTTCTCACTTTCTTTCCGGTCAAGTAATCGGGCATAAACTAATCCAAGTTTTATCATGAAAGAGCTTTTACACCAAAAAACACTTAACTCCTTTTGGAAGATGGTTATAAATTTTGTCACCAAATATTAAAAAATCACCTGATAGGCTTTTACGGGTTTACCGAGAAACCTCTGGCCAATTTCTTCAAATATGGAAGGTTTTCCGCTTACAAAAAAACGATGATTAACTTTTACAGGATTTAAGGGACGCAAGAGCCCTTCAAAAGTAAATATTTCTTTAGCTTCCCGGGCTATCTCTTCGGCAGAACTGATTAAATTGACTTTATCACCCATAACTTCCCGGATTAAATCAGTCATGAGAGGATAGTGAGTGCAACCCAAAATAACTGTGTCAACTTCTTCTTCTTTTAGAGGAGATAAGTATTCTTCGGTTACCCGCAAAGCTTCCGGCGTCTTCACCAGGTTATTTTCCACTATTAATACCAGCAATGGGCAAGCTACACTGAATATTTGAACAGAAGTGTCAAGCTTTCTGATGTCTCTTTCGTAGGCACCACTGGAAATTGTTCCTGTGGTGCCAATTACACCAATACGTCCATTTTGAGTAGCTTCCACAGCAGCCCTTACTCCAGGTTCAATAACCCCGATTACCGGAATATCCAGCTGCTCACGGTAATAAGGCAAGCCGGCTGCCGTAGCAGAATTACAAGCTACCACCACCAGTTTAACTTCTTGAGTTTGTAAAAATTCTATAATTTCAAGGGCAAAGCGCCTAACTTCATCATGCTGACGCGGTCCATAAGGCATTCGCGCCGTATCCCCAAAATACACAATGCTTTCGTAAGGAAGTTGGTGGAAAAATTCCCGCACTACCGTTAAACCACCTACTCCTGAATCTAATATTCCAACTGCCTTATACGGCTCAATATTAGTTTCATTATTCAATTACATCATCCCTACATTTTCAAAATTTTTAATTAGCCGGGTTTAATCTTCATTAGTTTAGCAATTGTATTATACGCTGTCAATTTATTTAAACAACAAAAGAAAGAAATAACTGATTAATTGTTTGTCGGCATGTCAGCAATTTAAAAAGCTTTGCTACATTTTTTTGATTTCACAATACCTAAATGCTAAAATTTATGTTGTTACTTTCCCGTTTACATATGCTATAATAAAAAACTGATAGTGATGAAATTCTATCAATGCTTGTTTAAGTTACTCTAAATGTTACTTCTGGCAAGCAAACAAAAGAAAAAACCATTTTAATGAGGAGGTGTTTAATATTGGCAGATGACAATAACATTACCGAAATACGCTGGCATGCCCGGGGCGGACAGGGAGCTGTTACCGCATCTAAAACTTTGGTAGAAATGGTTTTGCCTAAAGGAATGTATTTCCAATCATTCCCGGAATACGGCCCCGAGCGCATGGGGGCTCCGGTGCAAATTTTTAACCGCATCAGTCTTTCGCCTATTTCTATTTACTGCGCCATCACGGAACCAGATATTGTGGTGGTAGTAGATGATACTTTAATGGATGTGGTTAATGTTACCTCCGGCTTAAAATCCGGAGGCACAATTGTAATCAACACCCACATGGAACCGGCAGAAATAAATAAATTATACAAGCTTCAAGATTATCACCTTTATACGCTGGATGCTACACATATAGCCCTGGAAACCATTAAAAGACCTTTTTCAAATATTCCCATGCTTGGGGCTTTGATAAGCATTACCGGCTTGTTAGAGAAAGAAGAAGCCAGTGAATTCCTCAAGTCGTCTTTCGGTAAAAAATTTCCGGAAAAAGTTGTGGATAGGAATATAGAAGCACTTACCCGCGCATTTGAGGAGGTTAAATATGATGAAAAAGTGGGAAATTAAGAATATAAATAACTGGAGTTGGGAAGAACACCCCCTGGGAGGTATTATACCCAAAGCAGGCAATGCTTCTACCTACCCCACAGGGGGATGGCGCTCTCAAAGGCCAATACGCGATGAAGAAAAATGTAACGATTGTCTTCTATGTTTTATCTTTTGTCCGGAAGCTGCCATTGCAGCCACCAGTGAAAAAATTGGAGAAATAAACCTTCACCACTGCAAAGGATGTGGCATTTGCGCCCGGGAATGCCCCCGTGAAGCTATTGAAATGGTAGATGAAACCGAGGCTCAAAACAATGAAAGAGGTGAAAAGTCAAATGTCTAAGCCAGTTGCCGTAGTAGGCACCGATGCTGTAGCCGAGGCCATGCGCCAAATACAACCTGATGTTGTAGCCGCTTATCCTATAACTCCCCAAACAGCCATAGTGGAAGCTTTTTCTCAGATGGTAGCAAATGGAGAAGTGCCCACGGAATTGATTAACGTAGAAAGCGAGCACAGCGCCATGAGTGCTTGCATTGGCTCAGCTGCCAGCGGAGCAAGGGTAATGACCGCTACTTCATCTCAGGGCCTCGCCCTTATGTGGGAACTTCTTTACATTGCTTCCGGGCTCCGGCTTCCCATAATTATGCCCAATGTCAACAGGGCACTTTCAGCTCCCATTAACATACACTGCGACCATGGGGACAGTATGGGAGCACGTGATTCCGGATGGATTCAAATTTTTTGTGAAAATGCTCAAGAATCATATGATAACACTATTCAGGCAGTAAAAATCGCTGAAAACAGCAATGTGCTTCTGCCGGTAATGATCAATCTTGACGGGTTCATTATAAGTCACAGCATGGAAAAAGTGGAATTTGAACCCACCGAAAAGGTCAGCAAATTCATTGGCACATATGAGCCGGCTTATACATTACTTGATGCTCAAAACCCCGTTTCTGTCGGCAATTTTGATTCGCTGGGTGGTTTTTATTTTGAATTAAAAAGAGCCCAGGAAGAAGCAATGCAAAATGCTTTTCCGGTAGTAGAAGAAGTAGGGAAAGAATTTTCTCAGCTATTTGGCCGGGAATATGGGTTGTTTGAACCCCATTACCTGGAAGATGCTGAAGTAGCCCTTGTTGTTGCAGGTTCGGCTGCCGGAACAACCAAACATGTTATATCACAACTACGTCAGCAGGGGCTGCCAGTGGGAATGCTCAAAATTCGCCTTTTCCGTCCCTTTCCGGCTGAAGAACTGCGGAAAGCTCTTAAACATATTCCGGTTATCGGAGTTATGGATCGCTCTCTCATGTTTGCCGGAGGTCAGGGCGGACCGCTTTTTAGCGAATTACGTTCTGCTTTTTACGAATTAGACAATAGACCAAGTATTTACAGCATAGTTTACGGCCTGGGTGGTAGAGACCTTGGACCCAGGCAAATTGAAGAACTCCTTCGGGATTTCCTGGATGGAAATACCCCTGAAGACATCTGTTACCTTGGATTAAGGGAAGGTGAAAACAATCAATGAAACTAAAAGAGTTAGTCCAAAAAGAACAATATCTTAGCGGTGGCCATCGTATGTGTGCCGGCTGTGGCGCGCCGGTTGCTATTCGCCAGGTGCTTATGGGGCTCCCCGACGGTGTGGAATTGGTTATAGTAAACCCCACCGGATGTCTGGAAGTTTCCACAACCATTTATCCCTATACTGCCTGGAAAGCATCTTTTCTACACAACGCCTTTGAAAATGCCGCTTCTACCCTAAGCGGTATAGAAACTGCTTACCGAAGCTTTAAAAAACAGGGTAAGTTGACAGATGACTATCGCTTCCTGGCTTTTGCCGGAGATGGTGCAACTTACGACATTGGTTTTCAAGCTTTATCCGGCGCATTAGAGCGAGGACATCGTATGGTTTATGTCTGTTACAATAACGAAGCATATATGAATACCGGCATTCAACGTTCGGGGGCGACTTCTTTTGGAGCATGGACGACCACCAGCCCGGTTGGAGACGAAAGTATTGGTAAAAATGAATATCGCAAAGATCTCACCGCCATCGTCGCCGCGCATGGTATTCCCTATACCGCTCAGGCCTCAATAAGCCACTGGAGGGATTTAACCAAGAAAGCAGCTAAAGCCTTTGAGACCGATGGCCCGGCTTTTCTAAATATCTTTGCTCCCTGCCACCGCGGTTGGAGATTCCCCATGGAAGAAACCATTAATGTGGCTCGCATGGCAGTACAGTCTCATGTTTGGCCTCTTTATGAAGTAGAAAGTGGAGAATGGACACTTAATTATAAGCCCCGCAAAAAACAGCCTTTGGAAGAATACCTGAAATTGCAGGGGCGCTTTGCTCACCTATTTCGCGATGAACAAAAGCAGGAGCACATAAAACAAATGGAACAATTTGTAGAAGAAGAATGGGAGCGCTTGCTAAAACGCTGTGGCGAAGCATAATATATTTATTAAATAATTATCTTTATTATAAATAACACTCGAATTTAAAAACAGGCATTCTTAAAATGCCTGTTTTTAAATATAAATTTTATAATTTTTTTCCTCATTATAAATCTTTATGATTTTAGGAAATTCTTTTGAAGATTTCTTTTTTAAATATAGGATTTTTAACCTTGATATAGGTACCTTTCATCCCCAATGAACGCGAATCAATAATCCCTGCGCTCTCAAACTTACGCAATGCATTAACAATGACGGAACGAGTTATACCCAGATTATCGGCAATTTTGCTGGCTACTACAATACCTTCACCACCATCTAAAGCTTTGAAAATATCTTCCATTGCCTCCAACTCGGAATAAGACAAACTGCTAAAAGCTACATCAATAATAGTTTTATTGCGAGTTTCTTCTATTTTCCTTTCTTCGCGGTATCTCATCATCTCCATACTAATTATTGACGCGCCAATTTCAGCTAAAGCAATATCATCAATAGAAAATTCACCTTCAAACCGATGCAGTAAAAGAGTTCCCAGCCTCCTGCCTTCACCCGTAATAGGAACTAAAGCCAAAACTTCGGGTGGATACTTGCATTTAAAAGGATTATCTTTTTCAAAAATGCAATCCTCACTTTTTTGCACTATATTAATTTTTGACTCTTCCATACCCATTAAAAACTTTTCATTATACCAGGCAGGAAACTCACCTTTTTCCACTATCTTTTCTTTAAAATAATCACAATCAAACTGCTCCAAAAGGCTATAACCCAATATTTTCCCTTTATTGGAAACGATAAAAATATTTGCCAGCAGTCCATCTTTTAATATATGAGCACCTTCTTCAAAGTTAAGGGCAGTAGAGGAACTCTGAATGGCTTTTTTCATATACCTAACTTTTTCCAGCAAAGTTGAAGTCTTCATATATACTAATATACCACCTTTCCATTTTAAATTTCTTCTTAATATTATGATTTAATTTAATTTTTGTCAATAGATATTATCATAATATTTATTGAAATATTATTTATTTTTTTTATTATCAAGCATCTTCTCTAATAATATGCAAAAGGATTATGGAAAAAGATTATTCTCTTACAATTATTCCCTCTCTTCAAGAGGAATATAACTTCTAACTTTTCTTCCCGTGTAAATTTGGCGGGGACGCCCGATCTTAAAGGGAACAGTATCATACATTTCCTTCCATTGAGCTATCCACCCCGGCAAACGTCCTATGGCAAATATTACCGAAAACATATCCTCTGGTATCCCTATGGCTTTATAGAGAATTCCACTATAGAAATCCACATTAGGATAAAGGTTATTTTCAATAAAATATTGATCTTGCATTGCTGCATGCTCAAGCTCCATAGCAATATCAACAAGGGGCTCATCTATGGTAATCTTTTTTACAAGATCCTCTATAGTCTTTTTTAAAATATTTGCCCGGGGATCATAATTTTTATATACCCGGTGGCCAAATCCGTAAAGGACAAAATCATCATCTTTTGTTTTTGCTTTTTGCAAAACTTCTTTTACAGATAAGCCTTTTTGCTGAATTTCATCCAGCATTTCTATTACCTGTTGATTGGCTCCCCCATGCAAGGGGCCCCAAAGAGCGCATATGCCGGCACATATTGAAGTATAGAGATTTACCTTGCTGCTACCTACCAACCTTACCGTCGAAGTACTGCAATTTTGCTCATGATCAGCATGTAGAATGAGCAAAAGCTCCAATGCCCTTACTAGATCAGGATTAAGCTTATATGGTTTAACAGGGCTGTGAAACATCATATGGAGAAAGTTTTCCGAATATTTCAAGTCATGCCGTGGATAAACAAACGGCTCACCTATGGAATTTTTATAAGAATAAGCTGCCAGGGTTCGCACTTTGGAAAGCAAACGCACAACTATGAGTTCAAAAGTAATAGAAAAAAAATCTTCTTCTGAAAAAGTGGGATAATAGATAGAAAGGGCATTAACCATAGAACTCAAAATGGCCATGGGAGGTGCATTGGGAGGAATACCATCAAAAAAATGCAACATTTCTTCATTAATGAGAGAGTTTTCCGTAAGCAATCGGGATAATTTACTCAGTTCTTCTTTGTTAGGAAGTTTTCCAAATATTAAAAGATACGCTGTTTCAATAAAGGTAGCTTTTTCCGCCAGTTCTTCTATAGGAATTCCCCTATAGCGAAGTATACCATTTTCACCATCTATAAAAGTGATAGCACTTTTACAGCTGCCTGTATTTTGATAACCCTCGTCAAGAGCAATTAGCCCCGTTTCTTCCCTTAAGGTTGAAATATCAAGGCCAAGTTCACCTTCTGTGCCTTCGCATATATTTAAATCATATTTTTTTTGATCAATCTCCAAACGGGCTTTTTTCATTTTCATGCCTCAATATTAATTAAATTTTTATTTTGAAAAATATTTACCTGCAATTATTTTTAAAAAAGTTATTAATATTTAAATTTGGATGGGATAAATACTTTTTCGCAAGCAATATTAATTAAAACACTTGTTTTAATATAAAGATCAAATCTATATGCATTTCTATTAAAAAATACAATAGCATATACGCCTAATACTTGTCAATTTATTGAAAGGAGTCGTTATATTTCTCAATTGCTTTTTCTTTTTCTTTTTTGCTTTGATTCTCGGCAACTCCTTAGCTTTCCCCCTATTTTCCCGTAAGTTTTCCGAAATAATCAACATTTAATGCTTTTGACGCACTGAGTTTTTAGTAGTATCATATAAACACTATGATCATTGAATTTAATGGTAAAAAACCTCAAATTTCTCCAAGCGCATTTATTGCTCCTACAGCTACCATAATAGGGGATGTTACCATAGAAGAAGGAGCCAGCATCTGGTTTGGGGCTGTCCTTAGAGGCGACTTCGGGCGAATTGTGATCGGCAAAAACACTAGTGTGCAAGACAACGTAGTTATACATGTGCTTCCCAATGGTGAAACCAATGTGGGAAGCGAAGTAACGGTTGCCCACGGAGCTATTTTACACAATTGTACCGTTAAAAACAAGTCAGTAATTGGAATGAATGTGGTTATCCTCGATTTTGCAGAAGTTGGAGAATATGCCATGATCGCCGCAGGCAGTGTACTCACCGATAAAACTCAAGTGCCCGATAAGCATCTGGCTGCAGGCATACCTGCCCGGGTAAAAAAAGAAATTAACGGCACCTCTTTATGGTGGATAGATCAAAGCGCACAATCTTACCAATCCCTCTCCCAGCAATACCTTACAGAAGAAATTGATAAAAAGGAAGAATAGCCTGGGTGGCATTCATTATAAAGTTCTTCCACCAACTCTTAAGTTTAATAGAAAGATTGCAGATAAGCCGGGATTAATGCTTAAGTTTATACCTGCTAAAACTATCTCCATTAATACGAAGACAGACCAGAATCGCTCCCAAAAAATCTAATTAATTAAAAGCTTTAGTGATTAGTAAATAATACCTCAAACCGCGGCAGAGACGGAATATATTTTTCCAAAATATTATGGAGGCCATCTTCTACACGACAGAAAACTTCTAGCCGGCGAACTCTGCCGCCCAAATTATTTAAATACAGAGAGAAGCGGCGGGCTGCTTTGTCAGAAGCGAACTTTACCCCTTCAGTATTTACCACCAATTTATGAGAATAAGCAGGAACCATTTGATTCAACTGCCGGTAAAGCTCCTTTAGATTGGACTTGTTTACTATTCCTTTTACCCGCAAGTAAATAACATCTTTTTTTACTGAAACATTAACTTGCAAATTTTTCTTGTTAAGCAGTGGTGTTTTTTCGCTAACCACTAAAGCAGATTTCGCTTTTTGCCCTAATAAGGGAACAGAAGTTTCTTCGGGTTGCGTAAATTTTTCCAAAAGATGTTGGTAATTTTGGTTTTGTTTTTCCCAATGACGAATTAGCCACCACCCAAGAGCCCTGTACAAAGCTGTCTTGCCTCCCGTAACCAAAACATTTTGCAAAAAATGTTTAGAAGCATAAAACCTTTTGTAGGCAAGGGTTGTTTCCTGCTGTAACTGTTGAGGTGACATTTTATTGGGGTAGTGTACCACATGGTGGCCATCATAAAACTGCCAATCCCTGGTCAAAAGGCGTCCTTCCGCTGATAGATTCTCGTATAAGGGTGTGCCCGGCAAAGGCACAAGCACCATGAATTGAACCGTATCAATACGTGAATGCAGGGCAAAATCTACTGTTTCTCTGATAGTTTGAACAGTATCACCTTCCCCGCCAAATATAAACATGCCGTGAACAGCCACATTATGGTCATGCAGACAACGGACAGCTTCCTTTATTTCCTCTACATCTTGACTTTTATTATAACTTTTCATTGTTTCCGGGTTTATGGATTCCAACCCAATGTAAGCAATTTTTCCGTTAGTGCGCTGCATCAAATCCAGAAGTTCCGGATCACGAGCAACATCAACACGAACCTGCCCTCCCCAATGAATGGGCAGTATTTGCCGATCTAACATGCCCTGAAGCAGTTCTTTGGTTCTTTTTTTGTTGGCCGTAAAATTATCATCTACAAAAAATATTTTTTTATCCTTATATTGAGCAAGTTCGTCCAAAATTAGTTCATTATCGCGATAACGAAATTTTTTGCCAAACATAGGCGTAACGCTGCAAAACGAACAATCAAAAGGACAGCCCCGGGAAGTCACAACCGGATAAATACTTAATTCCAGGTAATTATCCATAAGGGTAAGGTCGGGGACGGGATGTGAATTTACATCGGCCCAACAAGTCTGCCCAGGATTATGTTGCATTTCTCCATTTTCCCAGTAAGAAACACCGGTAATACCTGCAGGATTTTTTTCTTCTTCCAGAGCCTTCACAAGCTCCAAAAAAGAAGATTCCGCCTCTCCACGTATAACAAAGTCTGCATGAGGCAGGGCATCTTCAGGCAAAAAAGTAGAATGAATACCTCCTATGACCACAGGGATACCTTTAGATTTTGTATAACGGGCTATTCGATATGCTTCAGGAGCAGTAGAGGTAGTGGTAGAAATACCCACCAGGTCAGCAGACAGTATATCAGAGGGAGATAAAGAATCACTGTCTCCCAATAATATATTTACGGCATATCCAGCTTTTTTTAAAATAGTCCCCAGAAGAGGCAACCCCAGTCGGGGCATATTTATGGTCTTATATACATGATCACCCGGCGCCTTGGGTTCTATTAAAACTATTTTGTTAATATTCATTTGCACATATCTCCTTTTCTCTTATTTATATTGAAAACATAGATTAACTTATTGTTTGCTTATAATTAGTTTAACATTTTTAATTATAAACTGGGAATATTTTACGTGCACTATATTAACATACCTCTGCAGTTGTTATAAACCAATACTTATTAATTAACTAACGCTTCAATCTTAAATGGGGAAAGGGTTTATAACCCATTTACGTTGAGGAAAACTCATATTTCTAAATAAGGAAGAATCTTTCAAAATATTGCCATCTTATGCGGAACAATTTAATGATCGAACGGTAACTCACCTAAAATTTATGTTTGGCTGAAGAAAAATATTTCTAAATCTCTTCAGCCAAACTCTAAATTTTTTACTTACAGAATATTTAATTCTATAATTTCACGACGTTTGCCGCTTGAGGGCCGCGGTTTCCTTCGACTACATCGAATTCAACTTTTTCACCTTCCTCCAAAGTTTTGAAACCATCTACCTGAATTTCGGAATAATGCACAAATACATCTTTTCCATCTTCCACTTCGATAAATCCATACCCCTTCTGTGCGTTGAACCACTTAACATTTCCTTCCATTTAAAAAATAACCTCCTAAATTTTCTTGTTCCCTTTACAAAGGGCTGATCAGAAAATATCACAAGATGAAGGAAAAAGCAACAAAATTTATCGCTTTTTTCTTTAATCTTCTAAAGTAGTCCAGGTTTCATAAACCGGGTTATTTTTATCATCCAGTTCCCGCACGAGGACCTTGGAAGCTTCTTTTTTCTTCACCATTTTGTTCCTGTCATCCACGTAACATATAACTGTTTTAGTTCCGCCGCTGGGAGTTTCCCCATAAACAACATCGCAGTGTTTGTACTGGTTCATAGATTTATCTAAATTATTTTGATAGTGTTTGCGGCAGTATTCGCTATTGGGGTCACGGGCACAAACTCTTTCCGTCATTGTTTTATAAGTAAAATATCTCAGACTTAAAACTATAACTATAAATATAACTCCTAACGCTAATAAAGGTAACCAGGTTGACACTGATCAAAAACCTCCTTAAAAGTTTATAATAGTATGTATCCATCAGTCTACAATAATCTATTATTTATTATGTTTTATAATGAAGAATATAATATATATTTTTAATAAACCTTTCAACAAATATATTTAGTCTCCCCTTAAAAAAATTGATCTTCTCCTTTATTCTTTTTTTAATAATCCTTTATTTAAATTGGTGGGAGCGGCAGGTTTTGAACCTGCGTCCTCCTGAATGTGAGTCAGGCGCTCTCCCCCTGAGCTACGCCCCCATAAATAATATATTATTTTAAATATTACCATCATCCTCTTGTTGCCAAGTTAGCTTGCTCAAGTTGGTGGACGTGAGGGGACTCGAACCCCTGACCTTTCGGATGCGAACCGAACGCTCTCCCAACTGAGCTACACGCCCTAATACAATACCCTCCTGCAACTTCATGTTTTATTATAGCAAACATAAGATGGTTTTTCCATAAATAGCAGTCAGACAGACATACTTTTAAAACTCCTAAGTTAATCTGTCAGCCATTTTTCTTTATATACTTCTTCCCGAAAAACTTCTCCTGCAGAATTTATGGATTTAACGGTTGCTTTATTACCTTCTAATTCTACGCCCAGAAAATGATAAGCATTTTCTTTGTTTTCCGCTTTTTCCCCATCACCGGGATGCTGATCTGCCGGAGATTGTTCACCATTATCTACTTCAATCCCCCGGACTGCCTGCCACCCAATCGCTTTTTCTAAATACCAGGTAGTGGCAGGGTTATATACTTCTCTAATGCCCACACCCCAACCACCGTCACCCCAGAACCTCATACCACTATTTCCTTCAAATAAATATCCATCACCTAAGGAAACATAATTTTCTTCTCCTTCCGGTAACTGCTCGGCATACTCAATAGGGACCGTTTGTTTGTAAGTATGATCGCAGGCTTCCATTACTATGCGCACCCCATGTTCATAAAAGGTGGGAAGCCACTCTTGCCTCATATCCTTTTTCCAATCCTCGAAAAAGTATTTGTTTGAAGGGAATACGGCGCTATGATAAACAGGAATCACGTGCGTTTTCTCTTCGTCAATAGTTGCCTCCAGCCATTCATCCTGCTCTCCAACCGGCGGTGCAGTATGAGCGCTATCCAGGATCAGTAACTGCAGGTAATCTCCGAACTCCAGGTTGCCGTAAAACTTATCTTCGGGGCCCAGCATACGGGGAGATTTAAAAATATTCCACATATACCTTGCATCTTCCGGCTCATTATATTCACCATTATCCGGCCAACCGGGATCTACCTCATGATTTCCTTGAGCCAGTATGTAAGGTATCATATGACCCTCATCATCGATAAGTCCTTTTTCCAGCGCCTTTAAAAAATAAAGCCATTTTCGGGTATTTCGCGAACTGGCTATCCCTTCACAAGCCACATAGTCACCTTTGCCCACTAAAACATGCGGGCTATATTTTCCTATTTGCTCATTAACATCTTCAAACCAGTACGAAAACTCCCGGGAATCTCCGGTAAATGCCAGTTTAATATTATGATCCGGGTCCCGGGGCATTGTGCGGAACGAACGAATTTCCGGGTCTTCGTCCAATTTAAATTCATAAGTAGTAGCTTCGTTCAAGTCCCTTATAGTATTCCAATGAATTAAATTATCCTCTGCTGCAGGCATTTCATGCACTGCATCTGCTTCCTGAGAGTTCCATTCTTCTTCACCTTTTTCCCTGTATTGTAAAAGCCCGGTGGGATTACTTTTGGATACCCATTGCACGGTCATTGTGGAAGTAGGATCATCTACCCAGGTTAAATATACTATGGCTTCATCTTCCTGCAATGAGTGAAAACTACTGGGCGCGCCGGTTACCCAACTATACATGAAGCGAAAGCGTTCTTCATAAGGCCACCCATAATTGATTATCCCCAGGGTATAAAAATATAATCCTACCATAGATAGCAAAAATAAAATCACAATCGCAACAATAACTCTTTTCGGGGTTATAATAGGTGTTTTTTCTTGCATTTTGATTTACTCCCTTCGTTAGATATTAATTTACTTAATAATAAAGTTATATCGTTTATAAACACAATAAAAAAAACACTTGCACTGCTTAAAATTATCATAATTTATAAATTAATTCACGTCAAAGGAAAAATTACTTGCACCTTATAATGGTTAGTTCATCCAGTAAAGGTTGACAAGCGATTAATGTTATTTCAAGCTACTAATTTTTTCAACAGCATTATTCCACTTGTAGGCCATATTTATGCCGGCATAGAGACTAAGAAGCTCCAGGAATGGTCAAATACTAAATAGCATAGTAGTTTATTATTATAAAAGTGAAATTTTCTCGCTTTAGTATTGACGAAGATTCTGAAGCTCCTCCAGCAAATCTTTAATGCTGCCAAAAATAAAATCCGGGTGAACATCTCCTTCTACGGCGTCTTTTCGGGTAGATTCCCCGGTTAAGACAAGAATAGAAGTTATGCTGCTCTCCAATCCTAGAGCAATATCTGTGTAAAGGCGATCTCCTACCATGGCCAAATTATTTTTTTCCACTTTATTTCTATGCATAAGCANTTCCACTACCAGGGGATTAGGTTTGCCCACAACTTCTTGCGGAGCCACTCCCGTGCTTGCTTTTATAAATTCAATAATAGCTCCACAATCGGGCATATAAATGCCGTTTTCCAGCGGACAATTAAAATCAGGATGAGAAGCCAGATAAGGCACACCATCTCTTACATACCGACAGGCAGCAAAAAGCTTCTCATAGTTAAGGCTGGTATCAAAACCCACCACCACATAATCTAAATCAACAGAAGCATCAAACTCATAAATTAAGTCAAAACCTGATTTAATCAATTCCTGCTCAAAATATCTGGTGCCCACAGGGAACAGGCATGCGCCGGGTTTTATTTTATTCAGGTAATGTATTAACACATCCGTGGAAGTAATAAGGTTTTTCCGTTCTACGGGTAAACCCAAATTTGCCAATTTCCGCATATAAGCGGCAGCACTCTTAGAAGAATTGTTAGTTAGAAAACAAAATTCTTTTCCCTGGTTTTTTAAAAACTGTAAGAATTCTGCCGCTCCATCAATGAGTTGATTTCCCAGATAAACTGTTCCGTCCATATCCAAAAGAAAACATTGAATTTTTTCCAATTTATGATTTGACATATCCGTTTCCTTTCTAAGCATTAACTCAAATTACTTCCAGCCTTTTTTCGCAAAAAATCATGCAAAATATCCGGATGATCAGTAATTAAACCATCTACTCCCAACTCAAGCATTTTTTCCATATCATCTTCTGTGTTAACCGTCCAGGGAAGAACCTTTGCGCCCCCGCTCCGAGCCAGATTCAAATAATTGTGATTAACTTTCTTATGGTAGGGAAGCAGCAAGCCCGGGGAAACCATGGTATAAAAGCTTGCTTTTTTTAACAAAAAAGGCACTACAGGCACATGCAACAATCCCAGGGGAATATTTATGTCTATTCCCTTGAGCCGGTTTAAAATTAAGGGATTAAAAGAAGTTACTACTACCCGATCATAAAGACCATAACTATTAATCACTGCAGCCACTGCTTTTTCAATTCCTCTGATGCCAAAAAAATTAGTTTTTATTTCTATCATTATAAATGTCTCTTCATGCAAAGACTCAATTACTTCCTCCAGAGTAGGAATGCGCGCTCCCTCAAATTCTGAGGAAAAATGTGAGCCGGCATCAAGTGATTTTAACTCCTTCAGGTTTTTTTTAGCCAGAAGCCCTTTCCCATCAGTAGTCTCGTTCAAAAAGTAATTATGAAACACCATGGGAAAACCATCTTTGCTCAAAGCTACATCAAGTTCAATGCCATCCGCCCCTGATTCCCGAGCTTTTACAAACGAAGGAATGGTATTTTCCGGGGCTTGTGAAGGCGCACCCCGGTGTCCGATATTCAGAAATTTTCCGGAAAAATGATTGTTTGCCACTTTATGCACCACCTTGTTTTTTAGCTTGTGCCACTTACAGTCCCCGTCTCCATTCTTCTCGAAGAGCTGCCGGGTTTTTCTCCTCCATTATTTTCTCGATTTTCGCCATCAGTGCATCTTTATCCCTGGAGAGAACCGCTTTTAATGGCAAATAATTTGACGCGTGATTGGCCCTGAATACACAGGAAGTTAAATTTAAATCCTTTACCATGAGCAATATTTCGGCAAGCACTTCCCATGGTTCCAGCATGGTTAGCTCACCGGCAGATATCCTGCGGTAAATGGGAAATCCCGGATAAACCATTAAAGTAAGCAACCCCAGGTACTCCGGGTCCATTTCGTTTAGGAGCCATGCCGTTTTGCGCGCGTGTTCCTCCATTCCTTCACGACCGGCCAAACCATTAATAGCTGTTATAGAAAGGGGTATTTCAGCTTGTTTGGTTTTCCGGGCGCCATTAATCATCTCTTCCGGGGTGGAACCCTTTTTGACATCCCGCAAAACCTGGTGGCTGCCACTTTCTACCCCCAGGTAAATCATGCCCAATTTTAACTCGCGCATTCTAATCAGTTCGTTTACTTCTTTGTCCAATAAATCTTGAGGATTACTGTAGACGCTTACCCTTTCCAGGTAGGGGAAATACTCGTTAAGAAGTTCCAAAATTTCTATGAGCCTTTCAGACGGCATATGCAGCGAATTTCCGTCAGCCAAAAATATTCTCCGCGTTCCGGGAGCCACACCTGAAGCATATTTTATGTCTGCGGTTAATTCTTCCAATGACCTTTCCCGATAAGTTTTATTCTTATACATGGCACAAAAAGTGCAGCGGTTATGTGAACACCCTACCGTAGCTTGCAAAATGAGACTTCTTGCCTCACTGGGAGGTCTGTAAATATCTCCTTCGTAACGCAAAGGCGCTTCCTCCTTTTTCATCGGCTATTTTTGCCCGCATTATTTCTAATCATCTTCCTCTTAACTTAACTGCATATCTTTATATACATAATTAGGATAACAGGATAAAACCGCAATGGAAATAAAATTTTTATATTTTTTATTTATTTAATAGAGTGAATAGCTATGCGATAATCAGTAAAAAGTGATTCTTCCACCGAAACATCTATGTAATCCAGATAATGTTCCTTTTGCAAATTATGCGCCAATTCTTCGGCAAACTCAAAAGATACTATGCGGGAAGAATGAGACAAAAGGACTTCACAGTTTCCGTTTAAAAAGTCAGCCAGCACCTTTTCCAGGTAAGGCAAAAGGCGTGGCTCATAGACAATGTCCGACCCCAAAACCAGGTCGTACTTCAAGTCCGGGGGAAAATCCCTCCAATCAGCCAAGAGGGTATCATACTTTTGTAATCCATTGCTACGGGCATTTTGGTCGCAATAATAGAGGGCCTGAGCGTTGAAATCGGAAAAAGTAATATGAGCGCCTTTTTGCCCCGCTAAAACGCCGGGTAAGCCTAATCCCGCTCCCAATTCAATGGCGGTAATATGTGTTAAATCCCTTTGCGCATGAATATAGCGAGCCAAACCTATAGAAGCAGGCCAAATCTCTGCCCAGCAGGGGACTTTATCCGGATCGGTGGGATCGGTAATTAATTCTTCCATGTTTTTTACCTTGTGTACTACAATATTTTGACCGTCAAAATCAAAGTATATTTGCTCCGATTTAATCAACATTTTTCTCCTTTATATATTACTCTTATTTTTTCCACACTTCAAAAAAGTTCTTTAAGATGAAAGATTATGTTCGTTCCTTTCAATAAGTTCTGCCTGCATATCCGAGTTTAATTCCACAAAATATGCATTATACCCTGAAATACGCACCAACAACCAGCTGTAGTCTTCCGGGTTATCTACAGCTTTGCGTAGTGTCTCCGTAGTCACCATGTTAAACTGCATTTGCATGCCACCCATATCAAAATAGGTGCCGGCATAAGCAGCCACCCTGTCCACAAATTTATGGTGACTATCTCCGCTTCCGGGAGCAATCTTAACATTAAAAGCTATGTTATTGGGCATTTTAACAGGATTTAATCCTGCTATGGAATGAACGCCCGCCAATAAATCCTCTTCGGCACCCGGTGAAGGAGTTATTCCCGGGGTGAATGACTTACCTTTCTCCCTGCCGCTGGGAAGAGCGCCGGAAAGAGTTCCAAAGGCTACGTGGTTTGACATACTCCAAAATCCACTGGTATAGGGCCCTCCTCGATAATTTTGATGCCGCTGGTATTCATCGTAGATAAAATCAATTAGTTCTTGAGCTAATTCCTGCGTTTCCATGTCGTAGCTACCAAATTTGGGAATCTTATGCAAGATATACTGATGCAAGGATTCACTTCCTGCAAAATTATTATGTAAAGCCTCAAGTAGGGCGCCCCAATCTACTGACTTTTCAGCATAAACAAGCTTCTTAATGGCAATAAGGCTATCAATTACATCAGTTATGGATACCAGAGCTGCCCCGGATGTATTGTAAATGGCTCCGCCGTCAATAACATCTTTTCCCTTTTCCAGCGGTCCCTGGAAAAAAGATGAAAGAAGGGGAGTAGGGTGAAGGTATTGGTGCGAAATGCCCAGCATATTATTATAACTAATGGCATTTTCTATTAAGAAGCTCAATTGCTTTAGATAAGCTTCCTTAAAATCTGCAAACGTAGGGAAGCTGCTGTTTTCCCGCGGATCTCCTGTAGCCGGCCCAAGCTGCTGTCCCGTGAGTGGATGCACTCCGTTGTTCAAAGCCATCTCCAACGGTGCCACCGTGTTTAAAAGCATACAATTAGTATGCCCCATATGGCGCCCACAACTGGTCGGCTCTACACATCCGGTAGCACCCCATTCCCGGGCATCTTCCGGCGTAAAGCCCTGGTTTTCTAAAGCAGACAAGACCGAGGCATCATTATGCAGAGAAGGGGTAGCCGTGGTAATAGTATTCACCTCAACCAGGCGCCGCAAATACTCACGGGAATTAACAGAAGGATGGAAACGCGCGTTCATGTTTGGTTCTCTCAAGCTTAGCATCTCCGTGGCTTTTAAAAATATGTAGGTCATATCGCTTACAGCGCTTTCCCCGTTTCTCTCTACCCCTCCCAAGGTTAGGGCCTGATCAGATGAACTGCCCCCAAAAAGTCGATTGGCAATATCGGGAACCAGGGGCAAATGGTCGGAACACTTTAAATAAAAACAACCGATTAATTCAACAGCTTTTTCGATAATTTCTTTCTCTTCAGTTTTTGTTTGTGCCTGCTGCATTTCCTGCATTAAGTAAGGCTGCAGCCAACGATCCAATAATCCCAGGGAAAGGCCGGCATTCATGTTTTCCATGTGTAGGGCTATCCAGCAGATCCAAATACTATTAACAGCCTCTTGCAAGTTTCTGGCAGGGTGTGCAGGAACCTGCCGGCAAACAAGGGCCATGTTTTCCAATTCCCGGTGGCGAGTTTCTGTAAGAGTCCCTTTTTTATGTCCCTCCTCAATCTTTTGCTCTGCTTCCAAAGCCAGGTTATCAGCATAGTTTAAAACCCCTTGCTGTGCTATTTGCATGGCCCGGTAAAAATCCCTTTTTGCCGCGGAATCACTTTCTTGCTCTTTCTGCGCAGCTTCCCGCATAATATCCAGCAAACCCTTTTGAAGTATGGCAGGAAAATCCGGTATGGTATGGGACACTGCATAAGGCTTCCACGAAAAATAAAGCACCCATTTTTCATCGAATTGCTGACAAAGGGGATTTCCATTTTTATGACGCGTGTATTCCATTATATTTTTATCCATCCAGAACGGGAAAACCGTATTATTCAAAATCTCAATATCTTCAGAGCATATGCGATAAGGGTTTAACCGGCGTTCATCAATAGTGAGGAGCTCGGGCCACATTGTGGCTCCGCCAAATTCAGGAAACAACAAAACGCCCACATTTTTAGTAGTAGTTGTACCGGCTAAAAGATCATCTTCCCGGATAATAGCTTTGCGATTGGTAAGGATATAATTTAAAGCCTCTGCCTGCCTCAAAGCGGGGTTTCTATCTTTACCACGGCGATCTCTAAAAAACCCTTCTTCCAAAAAGTATTCTGTGATTAGGCTTGCCCTTTCCGTGCAAATTTCTGCCGGAGTTTGATAAAGTGCCTCCCGGGCCTGGTACAGACGGGGGAAATCACTTAAGCTGTAATCGCTCAGAAAAGGTTCTTCCAAAATTTTAACCCCATCATGGGGAGTTGATTGCAGCTCCCCTTGGGAAAAAGGCTTATTAGAAATAATTTGTTCCAAAGGGGTTACCTTCGGTTCAAACTGATGGTTAGCCCGTCGCAGCTTCCTCTTCTTTTTCTTTCCCATGGTTAGTTCTTTGGAAACATGTCCAAACCAGGCCAAATAAATCAAATTTCCTTCTACTTCCAGATTTTGTTCCAACATCATGAGCAAGGGGTCAGCCGGAGCATTCACAGAAAAAAGAGCCCTCATATAATAAGGGCTCTTAAAAATAAAAGTAAGATCGGGGTTTTGGTCAATATTTTTTTTGACCCGCATTTTCCCGTTTTCAAATACGGCAGCAATTTTAACCGCATGATCCCTGGTCCTAAATAAAAAAATCGCATTAAGAAAACGTTTTCTGCCAAATTCTTCGGGAATTACCAGGTTTTCCTTAAAAGAAGGGTTAAAGCGAAATGATAAGGACATGAAGCGTAAAATTGCGCTTACAAATTTCCGGGTAATATAATTTTCCCTCCAAAAGCTTAATTGCGTCTTTTCTTTTTCCATGCCCCACACCTTAAAGTAGTCTATTTTTTTATTAATCTTCTTCTTTCTCTACCGGAAATTCATCAATTAACCCTACTACTTTTCTTAAAACACTTATGGCATCTCCTACCTTCACTTCATTATTTGCGCTGCCGGTAACATTGGCTGCCTGCTTTTGCACCCGATCAAATTCTGCTAAACCTACTATATACTGTAATATCTTTACCGCATCTTTTGCTTTTGGCTCCAAATCTTCTTGAGGGCCTCTTGAGGTCACAATGCCGTAACCGAAGAAAACATCTATAACACCTTCATCTTTTACATCTCCACCTTCTGCCAACACAGCAACATTGGCAGTTCCCGGCGACAACGCCCGAAATACACCCCAACTGGTATCCTCCCTGTAGAGTAACTCAATCTCGCCTATATCATTACCTGTATCAGAAGTTACCAGGTAATTGCCTTCACCTGTGGGCTTCACTTCTCCACTTTCCCCATTTGTCCAGTTCAAACCGTAATCGGTAGCCTCATCAGGTTCTATCTGAGGCACCATGGTCGCCGCCACTTGCGGGCTGCCTACCTGGTAAAATTTTCGTTTCAAAGAAACTTTTTCTACAAGTACTTCTTCTTCAGCAGTAGTAAACTCGAAACTGTAATCTTCCTCAATTTTGCTGCCGTATTTTTTGCACTCCACAGCCCCTTGAGGAATATATACTTCATAATCGGTATTATAGGCAAATCTCATATCATCTTCAGCTATCTTTAGCATTAAATTTCTTCCCTTCTCTATGTTCCTTTCTATGGCAATTTCCTCATCTTCCCCTTTAACGGTGAGGGTGATGTCTTCAAAATCCTCACTCTCCCGAATAGGAACATTAAAGTAAGCTCTGATGACTTTATTAACTTTTACTGAATCTTCTCCCCCAGCAGGATCGGTATCTTTAACTTCCAGGTAGTCATCTATTTCTCCGGTTACCTTTATTATACATTCTGCCGTGTATTCTTCACCACCAACAGTATCAATAACAGTTGCTCTTATTTGAGTTTCTCCGTCTTCCAGAGCATTAACTTTACCCAGGGAACCGTAATCATTTACTTCAGCCACATCTTCATCAGTTGATTCCCATTTAATATCCTGATTAGGAGCATCATCCGGGGTAATTTCGGCTTGCAGAAATCTTTCTTCCCCTACCATCAATTCAAGCTCTTCTTTATTCAGATCAATTGAGTCAACCGTTATCTTTTCAAAATTGGCTACCAACTCTCGGTCTTCTACTACTTCAAAAGCATATTCGTTTGCTTCGCTAACAACTTCATCATCTTCCGTCCAATTGATAAAAGCATAAGCAAATTCAGAAGTTGCCTTTACTTCTGCTTGCTCACCGGAGGTATAAATACCCGCACCCTCTACTCGACCGCCATCTTCAGGTGCAGCACTTAAACTTACTTCATATTCTTTTTTGAAATTGCCCACCAGTTCACGGTCTTCTTCTATTTCAAAAACATATTCTTTTTCCTCGCTAACCACTTCATCATCTTCCGTCCAGTGGACAAAAGTATAGCCATCTTCAGAAATTGCTTTTACCGATACTTCTTCCCCTGGTTCATAAAACCCTTCGCCTTTTACTTGACCACCTTCTTCAGGTTCAGCACTTAATTTTACTTCAAATTCATCCTTAAAATTAGCTACCAAAACAACGTCTTCTTCCACGTCAAAGGTGTATTCTTTTTCCTTACTTATTAGATTTCCTTCACCATCGGTCCATTCCACAAAACGATAAGGATCATTCGGCTCCGCTTTTACTGTTATCTCATCAAAAACATAAAGTTCATAATATTCGTATATATCAAGATATGCTTCTTCTCCATCCTTCTCTACCTCTTTTTTTATGCCTCCGCCTTCTGTAGAAAACAAATTCAGCTTATGAACTTTATGCCCTTTCTTTAACAAATCTACCGCATCATAAGCATTCACTATTCCATAGCCATAGCCATAATTGGGATAATGTCCATAATCTGAATCTGTTTGAGACGAAGCAGTGGCGTAAAGGGCTTCTTCCAACTCATCCACTGACAATCCCGGATCAAAAGACAACATTAAAGCTACAGCACCGGCAATATGGGGAGTAGCCATGGAGGTGCCGTTTTTTGTTCCGTAGCCAGAAGTACCCGACGTTGCAGAACGAATGCCTACCCCGGGGGCAGATATATTTGGCTTTAATTCATGGTAATATTCCGTCGGCCCACGGTTAGAAAAATCTGCTCTCTGGTCATCTTTATCAGTGGCACCCACAGCCACACTTTCCGGATAAATGGCAGGAATTAAAATTGAACCCGGGTCAGCACCGCCATCTGTATTTCCGGCTGCTACCACTGGCATGATTCCGGCGTCCCGCCAGCTCTGCACCATATCTCGAAACCATTCGTCATCATCTTGGTCACCTGATGTTCCCCCTCCCCACGAACAGTTGATTATATCCGGAGCTTTTTCGGCATCACCACCGGGTTCCAGAAGATACTCACCTGCCTCCAGGAGGTCACTCACGTACGCATCCCCATCACTTTGAAATGCATTAGCCGCTATCCATTGCGCTCCAGGTGCCACCCCGATCTGATTTTCCTCATCCGGGTCCGCACCCAAGGCAATACCAGTTACGTGGGTGCCGTGATCATTGAAAACATCCACCGGTTCATTTTCATAATTTACCGCATCATACCAACTGTAGGTATGTTCATGTTCCCCGTCGGGGCAGTAGCCCCGGTACTTTTCCTGCAGGGCTTCATGCTCCCAGTTAACCCCCGTATCCAGAACGCCCACCACCACACCTTCGCCTTCGGTATCGAATTCATCCCACACCTGGTGAGCATTTATTTGTTCAACACCCCATTCCACATTATCATTCGACTGGACATCAGAGTTGGAAACAGCGCTTCCTGCCTTTTCCCCCTCCTGAATTTCAAAAGTTCGGTTGGGCTCTATTTTTTCTACTGCAGGTTTTTGGGCAAGTTCCT
>SL_8KL_010_SEDDRAFT_10000907_pt1 | contig 25834 bp, 21 predicted proteins | sample SodLakKL_010_SED_4_FD_11160 | JGI IMG/M metagenome (IMG submission 11160) | reverse complement strand
CGAAGGTGAAGAGGCTGAAGGTGTAGAATTCCCATATGGCTACTGGGCAGCACAGTTCGAGGCCCAGGAAGTCAGGTTGGATTCGATCTCAGCACCGACGATAGTCTATCTGGGAGAAGAATTCGATGCTGATGGAAGTGGACATTTTGCAGAACTGTATCCTGATTACAACGAGCTGTCTTTGACAGAGGAAAACATGGAAGACTACAGATTCACACTAAGAGAGGAGCTCGGCGGAGAGATAATGGTAGAAGTGCCTGCCGACGATATAGAACTAGAACCTCAAGACACGTTCAGCGAGTTCTTCGCATCCATACCTACGGAAGACGTAGAGCGAGGCGGCCATTACTCGTTACAGCTAGAAGCGATGGGAATAGGAGATCCTGTTTACATCACCATAGCTACACCGGTCATCTTGACCGATTCTGATGTTGGCTTGACCGCACTTGATTGGTCGATACCAGAAGAAGTAGATGTTGGTGAAGAAGGCAACATCTGGGCCGAGGTAGAGAACACGGGCGAAGAAGACGATACCGCACGGATTTACCTCATAAACCAGGAAACCGGCGCAGAAGAGATGGTATACGACGAAGAAGTACCAGCTGAAGACACTATCACCATCGATTACGACCACACCTTCGATGAGTACGGAACCTTCACCGTTGAACTGAGAGACGACGAAGACCGTTATGTAGAAGAGTTCGGTGATATAATCGTACTCGGTGCAGACGTAGAAGCCTTGAGCTTGGACGTCGATCCGATGTTCGGAGAAGTTCCTTTAGAAACTGTCATCTCGATGTCTGCTGAAAATTACGGTACGGCAGCTGGAGAGATCGACCTCGAGGTAGACGGCGACCACGTCGAAACGTTCGAAGTAGGTGCTGGCGCAGCTATCTTTGAGACGGTCGAATACACCTTCGAAGACGTTGGAAGCTACACGGTCTCGTTCGGGCATCTTGAGAGCCCTGTCGAGGTCGTAGAAGAGGTAATCATCACACCAGTTGAACTGATCGTGCCAGAAGAAGTGATGGTCGGAGATACCGAAACGATAACCGCAACGGTCGAGAGTCATGTCGAAGAGACCACCGCACATCTATATGTGGCGGGAGAAGAGGTCCACGTGGAAGAGATCACTGAAGAAGGAGAAGTCACTTTCGACTACGATTACACATTTGACGTAGCAGGAGAGATCGAGGTAGAAGTACGCGACGAAGATGGCAGGACTATCATGTCCGATACCGTTATGGTGCTCGATCAATTCGAACTCGTGATCAACGCTGAAGAAGGCGGAACGACGGATCCTGAACCAGACACATACACATATCCTGAAGGAGAAGAAGTGGACGTAGAGGCTATACCGGACGAAGGTTACGTGTTCGTCGAATGGACTGGAGACGTACCTGAAGGTGAAGAGGAAGAAGAAGAGATCACCATAACAATGGACAGCGATAAGGAGATAACAGCGCACTTCGAAGAAGAAGTGGAGATGTACACGTTGACCGTAAACATCGACGGAGAAGGAACAGTCGAGATCGATCCTGATCAGGACGAATACGAAGAGGGCACGGAAGTGACCTTGACCGCAGAGCCTGACGAGGATTGGGAATTCGTCGAGTGGACAGGAGACTACGAGAGTGAAGAAGAAGAGATCACCATAACAATGGACGAGGACAAGACGATAACAGCGGTCTTCGAAGAAGAAGAAGATGTACCCGGATTCACATTGGCACTGTTGATACTCGCTGCAGTCGTTGCAGTAGCTATCTACTACAAGAAAAAACAGTAAGAGTGCGATCTAACAACAAAAACCCAAAACCCCTTTCTTTATCTTTATTATTTTTAAACAACTCGATGCTCGTTTTTGATAATTTGGTTTTCATGTCTGATGAGTTCTGAGTCTATCAAAAACTTTATATTCGTCTTTAAAGTAATGGGTAAAATGATAATATGCCTGCATCTTGGAAGTATTTCGCTCTAAGGACATTTAACATGGTACTGGTTCTAGTGATAGTCGTTTTTATCTTATCCGCATCATTCAGCACCATGGCTGAGCGAGAATTAGAAGTGATGGTTCAACAACAGGTCCGTGGGGAACTACAGGAGTTCGAGGGAAGTCCTGACGAAGTACGATCATACAGAGAAAACAGGACCCAACAGTTGAGAGAAAGATATAACTTACACCTTCCTAGAAGTCAGAGGATCTTCTACTCTGCCTACGATGTTTTAAGATTTGATTTTGGAAGAGCCCAACAGATGACAGCGGCAGACGGATCTAGTGATGTTACCTCGATAATAATGGAATATTTACCCAACACCATATTACTTTTCACCACGGCAGCAGTGATCTACACCGCTCTAGGTATAGCCGTAGGTTTGAAGGCGGCACAGAAAGCCGGATCAAAACTCGATAAGTTCCTTTCACTCTTCGGTATGACAGCATCTTCTATGCCTATGTGGTGGGTAGGTATGCTGGCGATCCTCGTATTCGTATATGAATTCGGATGGTTCCCGAGACCGGACCCGTCTTTCCCGAGGGTCGAAAATCTCGGTTATCTTGGATTTTTGCAGGAACTACTCGTAAAGATGGCACTCCCATTGATAACTATAGTTTTCGTTTTGTTCGGAGGCAGGGCTTGGGTCACGAGGAACATCGTCACGGGTATTCTGCAGGATGATTATATCATGGCGGCTAGAGCTAAAGGCGTGCCCGAGAGGAAGGTCATCTATGGCCACACGCTCAAGACTGCAGCTCCACCTGTAGTAACTTCAGCGATAATGTCTCTTCTTATGTCCGTAGGAGGAGCTATGATCTCAGAGATCGTGTTCGCATGGCCCGGGATGGGTTACCTGTTGAGATTGGCCATATTTGTTTACACTGACGTACCCGTTATTTTGGGTATATCCTTCATAACGGCTTTCTTGTACATATTTGGTTACTATATAGCTGACCTGATCTATGGGTTCTTGGATCCACGGGTCGAGGTAGGAGCTCAAACGAAAACTGGTTGAAGATAAAAAGGAGTAAAAATTAAAGGTGTATAAAATGGTTCGCTGGGAAGATATTAAAGCGGATGTGAAGGAAGTTCTTGGAGAGTTCAAACAGCACAAGATAGGCCTGATAGGCGTGGGCTTGATAGGGTTCATGGTAGTGATGGGGCTTTTAGCCCCATTTGTGGCTCCAGGTGTAGCAGATGAATGGAGCCCAGCTGCTGATAGATGGCAGGCCAATCCACGTAGCTCGCCTCCTGTATGGGTCGATTGGATAACCCGTGACGACTACTCTAGACACACGGTCGTCGATTGGGACGGCGAAAAGGAGAGCCAATCGTTATATCGGGCTACAGGTTCAACTTCATTTAGGACAGAAGTGCCGTTCAATGAGGTGGGAAACAGTACTTTAGAGATAATGCACGGGGACGAAGTATTGTATAACCATACAGTGGTGGTAGAGGAACGGCCCGGTGTAGAGAACCTGATCGTTAGTAATTTAACTGTACGCCCTGCAGAGGGAGAAGACTTTGAGTTCGCTCCTGTAGAAGTGGTGATCACCGCCGAGATCGAGCACGACGGAGAAGTCGATGAGAATAGGACCATCGAACTCGAGATACCCGGTCAACCTACGGATTACGAGTGGACGATAGAGCCTGGCGAGACGGAAAGTGTAGAGGCCTATCACAACTTTGAGTTGGATGGTATCTATACAGTTATCCTCGGAACTCAGGTCCAAGAAATAAAAGTTGGAGTAGGGGGAGACGTAGATGTTGAAGATTTCACTTTGGAAGAGACCGCGACACGCACCGCCACTATGGAAGCCGAGATAATAAACGTGGTGAACGAATCGAGGACCATCCGCATGAGGATAGAAGATGACGAAGGGATGATAATTACAACTGAAGATTGGACCTTGGAAGCAGGGGAACGAGAATCCATAAGTTACACTCACGAGTTCCCTCAAGAAGGTACTTACTATTTCATCCTAGGCCCTCGTAGAAGATCTATAACATTGGTAGAAGAAGACGACGATGAAGAAGAAGACGCAGTTTCTTCTATTTCAACTCAACAAGATGAAACCCTAGAAAGCGAGAGTACTAGCGATTTTGGTTTACTACAGCAGGATATTTGGGTGGACCGTTTTTCTGCACCCGACGAAGTCACGGTAGGAGATGTTGTTTCGATCAGAGCGAGTATCGAAAACGACTTACCGGAAGAACAGTTGGTCATACTGCGTAAGGATGGTGAATCAATCAGGGAAGTAAGAGTAGCTCCCGCCGGTATGATCCATCGTAACACTATCAGCTTCACCTATGACATGCAGGCCGACAGGGTACCTCGTGAGATATACATGAAATTCAGCGGTAACGCTGACCGATACCGTCACAGATACATAGAGATCGAACGCCCAGATGGGGTAGTTTTAAGGATAGAAGACCTTGACAGAGGAGATCGTATAGATGATTTCAGAGAGACCATCACAGTCGTAAGAAGAGGTAGCATAAGAGAAGAGATTTATGATCAAGCTAGGGTGTGGTTAAGGAGAAATACCGAGGTTAGAGAATTTCCACGTGTGCAGAACGTGCATCCCGTAGAGGTCATATTCGGAGAACAGAACGAAAATTGGCTTCATGACCCCGAACCGCTTAAAGGTGAATACGAACTGCGTATAAGTGTTGACGGCATAAACGTCGAGATAGAGGATGCCGACGTCACCTTTTCCGGCGCCGTTTTTGGGATATTCGGTACCGATTCATCCCGACGTGATATATTCCAGGGATGGATATGGGGCGCTAGATACGGTCTTTACGCGGGAGGTATCGTCGCGTTGACGACTATATTCTTCTCCACCAGCTTTGGCATGACCAGCGCATATTATGGTGGCTGGGTCGACGAATTCATGCAGAGACTCAACGAGATATTGATGGGTATCCCTACGCTACCGATACTTATCATCGTGCTCCGTTTTTGGAACCGGAGTATCAACGTATTCGTGCTGATCTACGCTTTATTGATGTGGCGAGGTGCCGCTAAGGTCATACGTTCTAGAGGATTACAGGTAGCAAAGGATACATATATAGAGGCCGCTGAATCACTGGGTTCTGGATCTGCCAGGATAATCGCTAAACACATGATACCACAGATACTTCCTTACTCTATCGCTCAGGCTGCGTTACTGGTACCGATCGTGATAATGGCCGAAGCTGGTCTACACATACTAGGTCTCGGTGATCCAAACATCGTAACATGGGGAACCATCTTGAACGACGCTAGATCTAGCGGCGCGGTGATGAACCCAACCGACTCTTGGTTCTGGATCCTGTTCCCTGGTCTAGGCATGATATTGGTGGGCTTCGGATTCATATCTACTGGTATGGCGATAGAACGAGTTATCAATCCTAAGATGAAACAGAGGTGATATGATGGATAGCAAGATGGTCTTGGAAGTCGACGAATTGTGTACTCATTATCTTACCACTGACGGCGAAGTGATGGCGTTAGATGACGCGTCTTTTAAACTCCATAGAGGCGAATCGATAGGTATCGCGGGAGAATCAGGGTGCGGAAAAAGTACCCTTGCATTCTCTCTGTTGAATCAAGTTCAGCCTCCTGGTCAGATAATGAGTGGTTCGATCGATCTAGACGGTATACAAGTGGCAGATCTGACGGAAAAAGAAGCGAGAAAAAAGATCAGATGGAAAAAAGTATCCATGGTCTTTCAGGGAGCCATGGAGATAATGACCCCTGTTTATACCGTGGGTCATCAGATGGTCGAACCGCTGAAGTACCATAAAGGCATCGAAGGTAAGAAGGCTAGAGATATATGTGAAAGATACCTAGAGTTGGTGAACCTTGACGGGTCCATCTTCGACAGGTATCCACATGAGCTCAGCGGCGGACAGAAACAGAGAGTGATCATCGCTACGGCTCTTCTGCTGGAACCGGATCTTGTGATATTGGACGAGCCCACAACAGCTTTAGACGTCGTTGTCGAGGCAAGGATAATGAACGACCTCAAGCGCCTTAGAAGAGAACTCGATATATCGATGATATTCATCACTCACGATCTGAGTATTTTAGCGGAAGTATCGGACAATCTGGCTATAATGTATGCCGGTTGGATAGTGGAGTTCGGCTCGTCAAAAGACATATACAAAGATCCAAAACATCCATACACCGAAAAATTGATGGCGGCTATCCCCGACATCCGTACTGACATAGAACGTTTGGAGTACATCCCGGGAGTTCCCCCAAATCTTATCAACCCTCCTGCTGGCTGTAGGTTCCATCCACGCTGCCATAAAGCTATGGAAGTGTGTAAGGAATTGGAACCCGAGACTTACGATGTTGGCGGTGTCAGAGTCAAGTGCCACCTCTACAGCGAGGATGAAGAGATAGCCGAAAGCGAGGAGGCACAATACGAGACAGCTTATGATGACGAAGCCGCGGCTGAAGCCTATGAAGGAGAGCTGGGCAAAGAAGAGATCGAAGAACCTGATGAAATAATGGAGGAGTAGACAGAATGGCTGAACCATTGTTTAAAGCGAGAAACTTGACAAAGCATTTTCAGATAACACAATCTTTCTTTCAGAAACTAAGAGGAAAGGAAAAACAAGTTGTAAGGGCTGTAGACGGAGTAGATTTCGATATATACTGGAAAAAGAACTTCTCGGTGGTAGGTGAATCCGGTTGTGGGAAAACGACCGTAGGTAAATTGATGATGCGGCTCTTAGATCCAACTGCAGGTCACATGTATATGAAAGGAGAAGATATCTCTGCGATCAGTAACAGACAGCAGTTGAAAGCCTATAGAAGACAGACACAGATGATCTATCAGGATCCCTTTTCAGCATTGGACCCTAGACACAGGATACGCACCATACTTGAAGAACCATTGATGATACATGATATAGGTGATTCCAGAGAGGAAAGGACAGATATGATCCACGAAGCCCTCGAGGAAGTTCGATTGACGCCGCCTGAAAAATTCCTGCGAAGGTATCCTCATATGCTTTCAGGAGGACAAAAACAGAGAGTTTCGCTTGCTCGTGCTATGATATTGAATCCAGATTTCATAGTGGCCGACGAGCCCGTTTCGATGCTCGATGTTTCAGTGAGAGCTGAAGTATTGAACTTGATGAAGGATCTCATAGATGAAGAGGACGTCACTTATTTTTACATCACCCACGATATATCTACCACACGTTTCTTCACGGATTATATAGGTGTCATGTATCTAGGTGATATCGTAGAAAAAGGAAGAGTGGGCGATGTTTTGGATACACCATCTCATCCTTATACACAGGCTTTGCTTGTAGCTGTACCTGAACCGGACCCTGAAAGAGGTAGAGGTGTCAAGAAGGTCCCCATCACAGGCGAGATACCCTCAGGAACGAATATCCCTTCAGGCTGTAGATTCCACCCCAGATGTCCACACGCAAAAGAGATATGTGAAAAGAAAGATCCTGAGGAGATAAAAGTAGGAAAAGAACACACCGCAAAATGCCATTTCGCAGGTGAGATCGAGTTCGATATAGAAGTGGCGAAGTGACCAGGGATAAAAATCCTTTTATAACCTCTTTTTTCTTATCATATAGTTAGAGGTATGTGTGGCGACATTAAGTGAAATCTTTCAATGGATATGGAGTCGGATAAAAGTATGGAAAATGATAAGCAGGATGAGAGAGGGATATTACTCCGGATAATCTCCAATCCCGATATACAGAAAGGGTTCGTTTTCTTCGCTTTAGCACTGATATTGGCCTTTTCAGCTGTGATCACCACTGTGGAAGAGGATGTGGATAGTGACACGTTTAGCCCTGAAGATCACGGCCTTGTAACGAATATAAATTATCCCCGGATGAGAGAGATAGATGAAGCAACTCTTGAGATACGTAGCGATGAAGAGCTTGAATCGGAAGCTACCATAAGGATCCTAGATTCCGATTACGAACCGATCTTTTTACCGGAAGAATGGACAACGAGCGATAGAGAAAGCATGGATCTCAGCGAAGTAGAGAACATATCTTTGGATTTGACACTTCTAGATGAAGATCCTAGACATTTTAGCTTTAACGTTACCGAAGGCAGCTTGACCTACACATATACGGTCTCATACCCTAGAAAACCATACGGACTTTTGTCTTTACCCGCAGCACTTTTCACTCTGATCGGCATGGTATATGCTTTCAAAGGTAAAGGCGCTATCCTTGGGGAGATCAAGAGAAGGCAGATGGAAAAGGAAACGGAAAAGATGAGAGAAAAGAAAGAAGAAGAGAAGGATGAAGATAAAGAGATCTCTGAAGATGTTATATATGAAGGAACAGGCTCTAGTAAAAAAGGACAAGAAGCTGAACATATAAATTTCATGGGCGTGCCTGACGACTCTGAAGAAGAGAAGGAGGGATGACGAAATGCACATCTTTTTCAGCCATCCTACTTTTACATTCAACACCGAAACAGAAAGGAAGTGTATAAAGATCATACAGGATCACCTTGAACCTGATAAGATCACTAATCCTGCCGACTTCGGGATAAAACATGACATCAAGGGCGAACTCAAAGAAGCCGACGCGATAGTTGCTATGGCTGTTTCTGGTGCTTTCACCTATGTGGTATGGAAGGAGATGGAAATCAGGAAGAAGGAGGATACTGAGGTGAAGATATATACATTCATGGTTCAAAACAAGGAGAACATAGGTCCTCTGGTGGAGGGCATACCCGAAGGCATAAAGAAATTGAGTAAAGAACAGTCCAAGAAAGTCGCCTACCAGATCAGTAAAGATGATTATCAGGACGGATTCATCTCTTCTTTATTTGGATCCCACAGATCTAGATTTTGATATGGTGAGATTTCACCAGTTGTTATTACGGATCTTTACACTTTTTTCGAATTTTTTACCGTTTCTAAACCAAGCGACAAATGTTATAATAACTGCCCTTTATCCAACATCTATGAAAAAAGAAAGAAAAGACGTAAAAGAAGCAGAAAAATACATCCAAACCCTCAGCAAAAGGCTCGCACTCCTCCACTTATCCTATGCAGAGACACTAACAGAAGAGCTTGGAGAGGACCGTGGGAAACAGATGGCTGTCAAAGCTATCAAACGCTATGGGAGATATATAGGAGAAGCAAGGAGAGAGGAGATTGTAGAGGAAGGTATCGAGCCGACTCCGGAGACCTTCAGTGAAGGAACTGCTTTCAGTATACCTCCCTTTGGTATGCACTCGAAAATAGAGGAAGGGGAAGATACCATGAAGGCATACGGGTGTGTACTAAGTGAACTGTGGAGTGAATATGGGAAAGAAGATCTAGGCAGACTTTACTGCTTCGTAGATCCGGCCAAATATATGGCATTTAATGAAGACCATATCCAAATCCATACGAAAGCTAAGACCGTTGGTGACGATCACTGTGAGTTCGAGATAAGGCCTTCTACCGAAGAAGAGAAGCAGATTTTCAAAGAAGACAAGAGAGACTTCTCAAAAGTGGATGAGTACCTGAAAGAGGATTGATCAGCTCCTCACTTGAAGTGATATCATGGATCAGTCAAGAGATCTTTCCGCACTTCAGAACGGCTCTGTCCCGATTAAGAGATCAACCTTTCATCACGCCTATAGGCACCAATTTCGCTACGATCTTTGAGAGTCCCGCGTTGTGCGTGACTTCCACCACATTATTGACGTCCTTGTAGGCGCCGGGGCTTTCCTCCTTCAGCACTTTATCGCTGGCGGCTTTGACGTAGATGCCTTGGTCGGAAAGGTCTCTCTTTATCTGATTCACCCTGAACTTCTTTCTCGCACCTGTCCTGGACATCACTCTTCCCGCACCGTGACACGTTGAACCCCAACTCCTCTTCATAGAGTTTTCCGTTCCCGCCATGATGTAGCTCGCTGTACCCATATCTCCCGGAATAATAACCGGCTGTCCCACATCCCTGTACTTTTTTGGCACCTCTTTCCTACCGGGAGCGAAAGCTCTCGTAGCTCCTTTTCTATGCACCACAACGTCTTTGCTTTTTCCGTCGATATCATGTTCTTCCTTTTTAGCGACGTTATGGCAGACGTCGTAGATCATCTTCATCTCCATGTCTTCCGCACTCTCGTCGAAGACCTGCTCAAAACTCTCTCTCACCCAATGTAAGATCAACTGCCTGTTAGTCCATGCGTAGTTGGCTCCACAGCTCATCGCCGCGAAGTAATCACGTCCTTCGGGAGAATCGAAAGGTGCGCAGGCCAACTGCTTGTCAGGAAGATCGATATTGTATTTGCGTATGGCTTTTTCCATCTTGTTTATGTAATCAGTGGCTATCTGATGGCCGCACCCTCTAGATCCAGTATGTATCATGGTGGTGATCATGCCCTCTTCAAGGTCCATGGCATCGGCCAACTCTTTATCGAAGATCTTCTCTACCCTTTGGATCTCGATGAAGTGGTTTCCGCCGCCCAGGGTGCCGAGTTGAGGAGAACCTCGGTCTTTCGCCTTTTTGCTGACTTTATCCGAATCGGCGTTCTCTATCCTACCGTTGTCCTCTATCCTCTCGAGGTCCTGTTCCCAGCCGTAGCCTCTCTCTACGGCCCATTCTACTCCATAATCTAGTGCTTCTTCTAGCTCACCTTTATCCAATCTCAAGCGGCTCTTTCTTCCCACTCCCGCAGGTACGTTATCGAAGATAGTGTTTATTAACGCTTTGATATCATCTCTGACCCTATCTTCTTCCAAGTTGCTCCTTAATAGTCTAACACCGCAGTTGATATCGTAACCGACTCCGCCGGGTGAGATCACCCCTTCTTCTACATCCATGGCCGCCACACCGCCGATGGGGAAGCCGTAACCCCAATGGATGTCCGGCATCGCCTTCGAAGCACCTATTATCCCCGGCAGAGTAGCCACGTTAGCCACCTGTTCAGGCGCGTTATCCTGTCTGATGGATTTTATGAGAACATCGTCGGCGAAGATCCAACCCGGTACTTTCATACCTCTCTTGTAGCTTTTCGGTATCGTGTAGACGTAGTCACTACTTTTATTCAAAGGTCCGTTCCAGCTCCTACCCATATTTATCGCTCTCTAATTGTGCACCTTAGGTTATATATCTTTGTATTTTTTGTTAAGATGATCATCCATCTTCCGATATGACGGAGATTATCTTGTCGGCGGTAGAAGGCCCTATACCCTTGACTTCCTGCAGTTCTTTTTCGTCCGCGTTGAAGACCGCTCTTACCGAACCGAAGTGTTCCAGCAGTCTTTCTGCCAGTTTGCCCGAAACCGAAGGTAGGCCTTCTAGTATATACTTTCTAGTATCATAGATAGACATGCTCTTTTTCCCTTTTCTCAATGACGACGAACCTTTTTTCTCCCGCTCAGAATCACGCCTTAACATCGTGGCTAAAAGAGATGCGGTCTCGTCTTCACCTTTGGTGAACAAGACGGGTATCCTGAAGTCAATAGATAAAGAAGCTAACGCCCCGTAAATCGCATTATCCCTTATGTTCCTCTTTTTGAATAGCCCCTCACCCTCCAGTATTATTACAGGATGCTGATAATTTTCAGAGAGACTTTTTGCCTGGCTGAAGAGCCTGCCGTCCGTTATCGATTCCAAGAAGTCGGAGACCTCTTTTCTCTCCACCGCGGTATCTTCAGATATTATGTAATCTCCAACTGAGAGCTGAGACGTGTTGATCTTTATGTTCTCCTTAGCCAGAGATTGAACCACCGTACTGTTCTGTTCTCGGGTGTCCACCGTGATCTCCTCATAGCTCTCTTCTTTCTTTTTCGGCTCCGCATCTTTCTTTTCTTTGAAATCCATCAACGATCTTTGGTTTTCGTCCTCTCGTACTTCCCTTTCCTCACTTTTCTTTTTAAGATCTTTTTTGCTCTTCTTTTTAACCACTTTATACCCCTTTTTGTCTACATCCATGGGATCACCAACGCTTATCTCGCTCTCGAGATCGTCTCTCAACTTCATCAGATTTTTGTGCATCTTCTTTTCTTTGCTTTTACTGGACCAGTAATAAGCCTCATCTCTTGTATTTTTTGTTATCAAGATGACAACTTTACCCTTCCTTTTTCTGGCGGTCCTACCTCTTCTTTGTATCGTTCTTATCTCCGACGGAACCGGTTCGTAGAACACCACTAGGTCAGTTGCGGGTATATCGAGTCCTTCTTCTCCCACGCTGGTAGCTACTAGAACATTGTGATCACCGGATTCAAAATCCTCGATTGTCTGTATCTGCTCCTTCTGCTTCAGACCTTTATCTCCTTCTTTGTCCGCCTGTCCTATGAATCTGACCGGTCTCGCACCCTCTAGATCATCGAGGAGTTCGGTAACTTTGGTAGCGGTTTTTCTATAATTCGTGAAAACTATGATCCTAGAGTCCGGTCTCTTTTTCAACTGTTCACTCACTATCTCTTTTACTTTTTCGACCTTTGGATGTTCTTGGTTCAAACTGTTGAGTTTCGCAAGGACGTCCTTCATCTCTGGCCTTTTCATCAGCCTTTTGGAGGCCTTCGAGCCTCCCCTGCTTTCCGCTTCACTCTTTATCTTCTCTAGGAAGTCTCTAAGACCGTCGGGCCCCTGAGTTTCCGCCTGATCTATGGCGTGGTCGATCTTTATCGAAGAAGCTATCAAGCTAGCGGCCCTGTAAAGGGAAGAGTTGTTCGACGAGTGAAGTTCGCTCTGTATTTCGTCTCTAGTTTTGATCAGATCCTTCCTCGAAGTCCTGTCCGGATTTTTACCTTCAAGGAATCCGAATTTTTGAATCTCCTTTATCTCCTTCTTCTTTATCTTCTTCAGTTTCTTGACTATCTCTTTCTGCTCTTTGGGAAGCTTCACGTCGACCCAATCTTTCTCAAGGTAATTGGTGTACTTCACAACGTCTGGATCGTATTTTGTTCTGATCTCGACGTGTTCTAAACCTAAAGTATCGCAGACTGAAAGTATATCTTCTATCTCACTGCCCGGAGACGCGGTAAGTCCCAGGGTGAGACCATCCGTATCTTCGTAAGCTTCGCCGATGAAGACGTAGGCGTAATCCCCCACGGCTCGGTGAGCTTCGTCGAAAATCACCATAGATGTATCTTCCAGATCTATCCTTTTGGACATGAGATCGTTCCTTATCACTTGGGGAGTAGATACGATGATCCTGTTATCCTTCCACAGTTCTTCTCTTTTTTTGGGCCGCACCTCTCCAGTGAACACTTCGGGTTCCGCACCTTTTATCAACTTTGCTATATCCTTAGCGTGTTGATTCACCAGCGGTTTCGTGGGCGCCAAGAAAAGGATCTTCTTTTCTGGGTGCTGTTCCAATTTTTCAGCCATCACCATCAGAGCTATTATAGTCTTACCCAATCCGGTGGGAAGCACCACAAGAGAAGAAATACTTTCAGCTGCCTCGGCTATATTGACCTGATATTCACGCTCTTCGATAGCCTCCTTTTTAAGCAGCTCTTCAGACATGTTCAATCTTTCAGAGACCCATCTCCTTATCTATCTGATCCTCCATCTCTCCTCCAAGAGCTAGTTCTTCCTCCCACTTGTCCAGGTTCTCTAGGATCTCTTTCAGCCGGCGGAGACAATCGATACAGATCCACTTCTTACCGATCTCTTTCCCAGGTCTCTTCTTGTAAGTGATGGTCTCGCAGAATTCACAGTGATTCATGTCTTTAGTCCTGTGTTCCGCATAGGCCTCCATCCTCTTTCCTTCCTTGAGTCTAGAGACCAATTTCTCTTTGAGTTCATCGTCGATATCTTCGTCAAGGTCCAGATCGAAGTTTTCGATCTCTTTTTCGTCAGTCTTTTCCGCCAGTATACCACCTACGTTTCGTTCCAAACGTCTTGAACTATTTAAGTTATATCCTCTATATAGAGAAAATTTAAGCGCATCTAAAATCTCAACCTTTATATCTCTCCATTTTGATAAGAGGCCGCTCGAGAGAGACGGAGAAGACATCATGAGCTCAGGAGCATCGATAAAACTCGTTTTTCTGGGTACCGGCGGCAGTTACCCCATACCGGAAAGGAACGTGACTTCACTGGCGTTGAAGGTCGATGGAGAAGTACTGCTGTTCGATTGCGGAGAGGGAACTCAGAGGCAGATGATGTCTTCCTCGCTGTCTTTCATGCAGGTAAACAAGGTATTCCTCACGCATCTTCACGGAGATCACATCTTAGGTCTTCCCGGGCTTTTGCAGAGTATGAACATGAACGACCGAGAAAAAAGTGTTGAAATATTCGGCCCGAAAGACACGGCGAGAGTCCTCAAAGATATAATCTTCAAAGGTTATTTTAAACCAGCGTTCCCGGTCCGCATAACCGAACTGAATCCTTCTGTACGGTTAGATTTCGACGATTTTTACGTCAAAACTTTCCCGGCGGATCACAACGTTCCCACCTTAGCTTACTCTTTCGAAGAAAAGGATAGGAGAGGTAGGTTCGATAAACAGAAGGCTCTTGCTCTAGGTGTTCCCGAAGGACCTCTATTCAGCAAGATACACCGCGGAGAAGCCGTAGAAGTGAACGATAGACTCATCAAACCGGAACAGATAGTCGGTCCTCCTCGTAGAGGAAGAAAAGTGTTCTATACCGGCGATACAAAGCCCTGTGCCGAGATCATCGAGGGCGCTTTTCGAGCCGACGCGTTGATACACGACGGTACGTTGGACGCTTCCATGGGTGAAATAGCTTTAGATCACGACCATTCCACGGTGAAGATGGCGGCCGAGGTGGCAAAGAAGGCAGACGTCGAAAGGCTCTTCATAACACATATAAGCCCGCGATATAGAGATACTGAGATGTTGAAAAAACAAGCTGTAGATATATTCGAGAACAGCGAGATACCCCTAGATCTTTCGGAATACGAGATATGATATCGGTGCGCGAAACACCCGAAAATGATAAAAGGATGTAGAGCTAATCAAACAGTGAACATATGACAGAATTCATAGAGACTGTTCTGAGGGCAAAGCGGGAGATGAAACCCGACACCGTACTTCTGCTGACGGATCGTAAAGAGTTGATGGAACAGTTATCCGACCAGATCGACGATATACCTATCACTATATTCACCGGATCCCCGGCTTTATCGTCTTTTTTAAGTAAGAAGAACGTAGATCTGCGGAGGATCAAAGATTCACCGGCCGTGGGCTTGGACGTTCTAGACCAGGTCAAAGAGCTCGTTCTTTCCTGCGTTGCCGAAGGTTTGATAGACGATGGAGAAAAAGTCATGCTCGTTGTATCCGCGGACGTCCAGACCATCCTATGTTTCGATTTGGATGAGCTCGGCGTAGTGAATTTAAGGAAAGAGATGGAAGGCAGGATAGATATAGAACTCCTCGAACACGTTTTCAAATTAGGTACCAAGGTGGCTAGAGAGGGAAAAGAAGGTTTTCCCGCCGGCGCGTTGTTCATAATCGGAGACATGAACAGGGTCTTGAACAAGACTACGGAATCGGTACAGAACCCTCTCGAAGGCCAGGCCGATCAGCAGAACAATATCAAAGAAATGGATAATTGGAACACTATCAAGGAATTTGCGATGCTGGATGGTGCCTTAGTACTTGATAGATTTGGCAATCCTGTCGCCGCAGGAAGGTACGTTATGTTCAAAGACGACTCGGATGTCCAAGTCGAAGATGGCCTGGGAGGAAGGCATCTAGCCGCCTCGTATATAAGCGAAAAGACAAAGGCCGTGGCTATGGTGGTATCTGCCGAGAGGACCATACGCCTCTACAAAGACGGCGAGAAGATATACGAAGCGGACGTGATCTGATCTTCACCTTATAGTCAAAGACACAACTTTTAGTGAATTTTTCAGTGTCTTCCACTATAATATGATAACAAGTATAGATTGTATGCTGCATAAATTATAAATAATTACGCTCGATGCCCGAGAAGATACTATGGTAAGAAGATTGAAAAGGGAAGACGAGAAAGGAGCTTTGGAAGGACTACCCCTCTACCTGATCATACTGGTGGTCATAGCCGGTGTTGGAACCGCTATAATAGCGGGCTGGATGATGAGCGCGCAGAGTACGGAGCTGGGGAGTATTGAATATGATTTGGGAACAAATATCGAAGAAGATCAACTTGATTTGCGATATCCTCCGGCTGAAGGAGGTTGGGATGAGACAACTATGACGGTTACAGCCTACGATGATAACGGCGATACTTTAGAGGGAGTCACTGTTTCATTAGATGGATGCGGAGCTGGAGATATTGATCAACCAGTAGGTCAAACTGACGGAGATGGAGAAGTGGATTTTAGTCTTGAAAGAGATGATTTACGCGTCCCCGACGGTGAGAGCCATGGGCATATTACGATCACTGCAGAGTACACAGGAGATACAGCAAGAACTGAAACTGAGACGATCCTTGTAATAGGATAGTTAAAACAGATTTGAAGTGATACACTGCTAGAAACCCACGAGATCATCGGCCGTTCGAAGTCCAAAGCGGAAAAGCTCGGCACCAAGGGAACCTGTTACCTCGGCAGGAACGTCTCTTATCCCGGCGGCGAGTACGAAGAGATGGGTAAAACGCACCTGGATATAGTCTCTCCTCACTGCATGCTGGTGGTGGGAAAAAGAGGTACNGGCAAGTCTTACACCCTTGGAGTCATAGCGGAGGGATTCGCCAAGCTGAAAGAAGAGTATTCGAATAGAGTCTCGTTGATACTTGTGGACACCATGAGCGTTTTCCACAGCCTGAAAAAAAGGAACACCAATCAGAGGGAGATACAGGCCATGCGGAGATTCGGTATCGAACCGAAAAGCTGGGAAGACGTGGTGAGGATATTGGTACCTCAAGTTGCCATCGACGAGGCCGAAAAAGACGGTAAAGATATACATCGTGACGAGGTGTTGAAACTACCTCTCTGCAAGGTCGAGATCCACGAGTGGCTGGACCTCTTCGATCTCGAGATCACCGAGCCGGTAGGTACGTTATTGAGCCAGGTCATAGCGGACTTGAAAGAAGACGCTAACTTTTCTTTCCAAGACGTTTATCGTAAGGTGGACGAGACCGATGTAGAAAAAGACAGGAAGGAGACTCTGAAAAACCTGTTCAGCATGATCGAAGATCTGAAACTTTTCTCCAAAGACGGCATGGACGTAAAGATGGCCGAAGGCGGCAGGATAACCGTTCTCGATATATCCTATCTGGGCAGACTCGGAAAGTACGAATTGAGGAACCTTATCGTATCTATATTTGCAAGAGAGCAGATGGCTAAACGTACCTTGTACACCACCATCGAGATGCAGTCACAGGCGGACCTTGTCGACTCTAAAACCGCTAAAAACATCACGGAAGAGTACCCGATAATCTACATGCTGATAGACGAGGCACATCTGTTCCTGCCTTCAGAGGGAGAAACTATCTCTTCTAAAGCGCTGATAGACTGGATAAAATTGGGTCGTCATCCGGGCCTTTCTTTGATCCTCGCTACTCAGGAACCTTCCGCTCTACATACCAGCGCCATAAGACAGTCAGACCTGATAATAGCTCACAACTTGACAGCTAAAGACGACTTGGACGCTTTAAAAGTTGCTAAACAATCCTACATGAAAAAGGGTTTGGACGAGATGGTCGGCAAGATGCAGTTCAAAAGAGGATTAGCCATGATACTCGACGATAAAACGAGGAAGCTGAAGATGAGTCGTGTGAGACCTAGGCATACGCTGCATACCGGTGTAGATGCATCGGCGCTTCCGGACGAAGAGAGGTATTGAAGGTTTAAATGAAGTAACCCAAATCACCTAAATGCAAAGAAAACACATTAGATATGAGTTCCGACGGATCGGCTCACTGTGAGAACTGTGGACATGCCGAGATGAACTACACTAAGAGTGACTGACGTCCGAGCAGCATACTCAATCAAAGAAAACTTCCCAGTATACTGTAGAGGCTAAAAGATTTTCTTTTTCGACCAAGCGCTGGTCGATCTTCATGACTTCCTCCGCGAGATCTAAAGGCATGGACTGGTAGATGCCATAAGGTACGATAAATTTTTCTTCACATCTTACTCCCTTGACCGTTTTCACCTGGTTAAATTTTTTTCTCAGAAAAGAATTCGAGTAGAGCCTGCTTCCCTGGGGCAACGCCCACTGATACAGCATCCTCAAGCTCAGAGGATGAAGACTCTCGAAGACGAATTTTTCCTTCGTGACCCTTCCGACTTCCGAGATGAAATCGGTGATCTGAGGATGGTCTAAAAGATGCAGAAAACGCATGCTCACGGCCGCGTCGAAAGAATCGTCCTTGAACGGAAGTTTTAAAGCGTCTCCCTGAACGCATTCTACACTGCTCTGCTTAAGCATCTCTCTGCTCGCATCTAAACCGACGACATCGGCTCCGTTCTTTGAGAGCAGTTCTGCGAACCGTCCGGTACCGGTGGCGATATCCAGTATATACTTTCCTTCAGGATCCACTAGGGAGAGAAGGGTCTCCTGTTCTTTCCTATTCAGTATTCTTCCACCCTCGCTGAATCTGCTGTCATCGTACCTTTCAGCGATATCCTCTATCTTGTACCATCTTTGTCCTTTTTTAAACATGACTGACGCACCAACCGGTCGAGTTACGGGCCCTAGTGTTTATAACCTTTATCTTGTAGATCTTTTGAACCATCTTTGTATTTAGGAAGCCTTAAATAGTGAATATGCGTTATAGTATATCATGATAGGGGTGGAGGAGTTAGTGCAAACTATACAGTCGTTGGGATCTTCTACTTATATAGGTATCATCCTGTTGATAATATTTATAATACTTCTAGCATACGTATTGAAACTCCTGCTGGAGTTCCTACCCGCGACATTGTTGGCGATACTGGTCTACATATTCACAGCCGATCTGTTATGGACCTTTGGGGCATTTTTGATGATCTCTTTTCTTATGACACTGAGTAATTTGCGGAAAGGAGCGAGAGCTAGAAGATCGAATGGAAGATACTATCGATGATCGTAGGTCGTTTTGACCNCATAAAAGTAGGANTAAAAAGAGATGATTGATATGGANATACTNGAGATAAGGGCCCTCANAGGCCCGAATTACTTCAGTCGTTATCAAGTCATCTATATGCTGCTCGATATAGGTGAATTTGAAGATAGGCCGTCTAACGAGATACCGGGTTTTGTGGACCGTCTCGAATCGCTGATACCCTCTTTGGAGAAACACAGATGCAGTAGAGGATATGAGGGTGGATTCTTGGAACGGCTGGAGAAAGGCACTTGGATAGGCCACGTAGTCGAACACGTGGCTATAGAGCTTCAGTGTCTTGCGAACATGGAAGTGGGATACGGAAAGGCTATTGATACCGATGAGGAAGGAGTGTATAAGATAGCCTTCCGTTATAGAGACGAAGATACGGGACTCGAGGCGGGCAGAGAAGCTGTCAGGATAGTTGAAGAACTGGCAAAAGGCGAGACACCCGAGATCGAAGAGACCATCAAAAGACTGAAAGAGATCAGAGACAGCAATATGCTCGGCCCCACCACCGACTCCGTCGTGACCGAAGCTTTTAACAGAGGAATACCTTACATAAGATTAAACGAACACAGCTATATACAGCTAGGTCACGGAACGAATCAGAGAAGGATACAGGCGAGCATGACCGATAATACGTCCGCAATAGCCATGGAGATCGCCGACGAGAAAGAGCGCACCAAGAGGATATTGGACGAAGCCGGCATACCGGTGCCCCGTGGCGAGACGGTGAGGACCCAAGAAGAGGCTTTAGACCTTGCAAAAAGTCTAGGTTATCCCGTAGCCGTAAAGCCTAACATAGGAAATCACGGACGGGGGATATCTTCAAGGGTGGAAGACAGCGAAGAGTTGAAACGAGCCTTCAAAGAGGCGAAAAGGAAACATCCGCTCGTGATGATCGAAAAATACCTGGTAGGTGCCGATCATAGATTACTGGTCATCGACGGAAAACTCGTAGCCGCGGCTAGAAGAGATCCGCCTTCTGTCACGGGTGATGGACGATCTACCATCCAAGAACTTATCGATGAAGTGAACAGTGATCCCAAGAGAGGCATAGGTCACGAGAAGACGCTGACCAGGATAGAAGTAGATCACATGACCAAGCGCATTTTGAAATATAATGACTATTCTTTGGACACCATCTTACCAAAGGGAGAAAAACTCGATCTTAAATCCACCGCTAACCTTAGTGCCGGAGGAACGGCAACCGACGTGACCGAATCCGTTCATCCAAAAAACAAGAGGATGGCTGAAAGGATCGCAGATATCATCGGCTTAGATGTGATCGGCATAGACCTGATAATCTCTAACTTGAAAGAACCGCTGTATCAAAGTGACGGCGGCATAATCGAAGTCAACGCGGCCCCGGGATTCCGTATGCACCTCGATCCTTACCAGGGTGAAAAAAGGAACGTGGCTAAACCAGTCATAGATATGCTGTTTCCTCCCGGTTCCGAAAGCACGGTGCCCATAGTCGCGGTGACAGGAACAAACGGTAAAACCACCACCGTTAGGTTGATATCGCACATATTGAAGCTGAACGGTAAAGGTGTGGGTGTAGCTTGTACGGACGGCTTATTCCGCGGTAACGATCTTTTGAAAGAAGGTGATTTCAGCGGTCCCCAAGGTGCGAAGTTCATCCTCAAAGAGAAGAACATAGATCACGCCGTTCTAGAAGTAGCTAGAGGAGGTATACTGCGGAGAGGTCTAGGATATTTTGAAAGCGACGTCGGTGTTTTTTTGAACGTGACGCGTGACCATCTAGGTGAAGAGAGGATAAACACCATAGAAGATATGTCACGTGTGAAGGGCATAGTGGTGGAGACCGTGAAGGCAACAGGCAAAGCTGTTCTGAATGCCGAAGATCCCAACGTCTTGAAGTTCAAAGATGTCGTATCATCGGACGTGATACTCTTTTCAGGAGATCCCGGACTGGAACCCATGAAAGAACATCTCTCCGAGGGAGGAACTTTAGTAACGGTAGAGGAAGACCATATAGTCATAAAGAAGGGGGACAACGTTTGGAAAGTGGCCGAGGTGACTGAGATACCTATAACCTTCGAAGGTAAAGCCATCTTCAACGTGATGAATTCTCTGGCAGCTGTAGCCTCCTGTTTCGCCTTGGATATAGACTTAGAGTCCATAAAGAACGGCCTGATGACCTTCCAGTCGTCGATAACCCAGAACCCGGGCAGGATGAACATAATGGAAGTGGGAAAGATCAAGCTTATGATAGACTATGGGCATAATAGGCCCGCGGTGGATGCATTATCTCAGATACTAGATGATCTGACAGAGGGTGAAAAGATAGCAGTATGTCAAGGAACGGGGAACAGACCAGTTGAAGATATAATAGATTTTGGAAAGGGTATAGGCAGTATATACGATAAAGTGATAATCAACGATGCCGATCCAAGATATAGAAAGGAGGGCGAGACTGCCGAATTGGTAAAACAGGGAGTTCTAGAAGCGGGTCTGCCTGAAGATCAAGTTACGGTGATCATCGACGAATTCGAATCGATCGACGCCGGCTTTGAGATGGCAGAAGAGGGCGATCTGCTGGTGATTCAACCATGCGAGATATTGAAGGTCATAGATCATATACAATCGAAAAAAGAGAGATTGAATTCTTTGTAGGTGAGTCTAAGGCATTTTGACTTCGTAATTTATATATTCAAAGAGCTTTTCTCGTAACCGCTGGTGTATATCACATGAAGTGGGACCTAAAGCAAAAATTAGAAGATAAAGAAGCCGTGGTTTGTATCGTTGGGTTGGGTTATGTGGGATTGCCCCTGGCCCGACACTTTTCTAAACATCTAAAGACCATAGGGTTTGACATCGACGAGTCTAAAATCAAAGAGTTGGATAGTGACGATGATCATCCTGATCTCGTACTCACTTCGGACGAATCTAAGATAACTGAATCCGATTTTGTCATAATCTGCGTGCCCACGCCTGTAAAAGAGAATAAAGAACCGGACCTCAGTTTTGTAAAATCCGCTTCAAAAACCGTCGGCGAGAATTTAAAGAAAGGTTCCATAGTGGTCTATGAAAGTACCGTTTATCCCGGGGCTACTGAAGAAGAATGTATACCCATCTTGGAAGAAAAGTCTAGAATGAGATGCGGGCAAGATTTTTTTGTAGGATATTCGCCTGAAAGGGTCAACCCTGGTGATGAAGCCCACGATATAGATAAGATAACTAAGATCGTAGCCGGTATGGATATAGAGACGGGCGAGATACTACAGGAATTATATGGTTATATTACTGACGTTTACTTAGCTCCCGATATCAAGACCGCGGAAGCGGCAAAGGTCATAGAAAATATTCAGCGCGATTTAAACATAGCGCTGATGAACGAGCTTTCGATTATATTCAACAAGATGGAACTCGATACCGATGAAGTGTTGGATGCCGCCGCGACAAAATGGAATTTTATAAGGTATTATCCCGGTCTGGTAGGAGGACACTGTATACCTGTAGATCCCTATTATCTGGTGAAGAAGGCTAAAGAATTGGATTATCATCCTCAAGTTATACTGGCCGGTCGTTCTATAAACGATAATATGCCAAAACACGTGGCAGAGATCACGATAAAGGGGCTGAACGAGGCGGGAAAAGTGATAAAGGATTCTAAAGTGATCGTCATGGGTTTGACCTATAAAGAGAACGTAGAAGATACCAGGAAGTCGCCGTCTAGGGACCTAGTCAAGGAGTTGAAAGAGTTTGGGATCGACGTATATGGATACGATCCTTTATTGAGCGATGAACAGATAAGGGGTTTCGACGTTAAACCTCTCACGGATATACAATCGATAGATTTTGAAGTAGATGGATTTATTTTCACCGTTGCTCATCATGAGTTCAATGAGATCCACTCAGCTGATCTGAAAAAGTTAGCTGATGAGAAGCCTTTACTCGTGGATGTAAGAGGTATGTTTTCTAAAGAAGCGACTGTGAAAGATGGATTCATCTATAAAAAATTATGATTTTTGTGCATGTAAGTTACTGTTGATCCATGGATGTATATCTCAGTGCATATCGGATAGGAACAGAGACCAGTTGTTTGGTTCTCGGATGTCTTTACCGTTCAAGAAGAAATCCTCTTCCGTTATGTTTTCGCAAAGGGGTTTTACCAACGCTCCAGGCTGTTTCGATTCACTCATCACGTTCATCTTTTTGAGCAGCTTTATCAACCAATCGTTCCTGTCTCTAAAACCGATCCTCGAGAGCATCTCTTTCTCTTTGTCGCTCCTTGTAAAGATGTAGGCGGATAAGCATGATATCGATAGATTCTTAAATATTTCTTCTATCAGATCTTCAAGATAGGACGGTTCAAGATAACCGTATTCCATCATCGGAACGATCTTTTCATCGTTATTCGCTAGAGCAACGTATCCAACCAATTCCCCTTCTTTTGTACAGTATACAAATATGTAGTCTTCAAGAGGATTAGAAAATCTCCATTCGTAAAATTTTTCATCTCTCACATTGGCGATCTTGTCTTTTTCTCTGCAGTCGTCCATAAGACGACATATCTCCTCCGCTCTCAATTCTTTGGTGATCTCGATCTTTAAGCCGTTTTTATCCATGGAAATCGGTGTTTGAAAGTTTTTCGATCTTAAGATATTGAAAAAAGAAAAAGCGTAATAGTATTCCCTCTTGCTGACGGGCACATCATCATATATCAATGATACGGCAGTAGAAGCTTCGGTTGCAGAAAGGATGAGGATCAAGCTCATATCGGAGTTCAAAGCTAGATGATCTCTAGAGAACTCCAGTACACTAGAAAATACACCTTTCCGTCGATAGTCAGGATGGACTACGGCATCCGCCGGCGTACAAAAATAGTATTCTTCTTCGTCCGATCGAAATTTTTGAACTACGGAACCACAGTGCCCTACGACCTTTTCACCGTCTAGAGCGAGATAACAATATGGGGATCTCGTATAAGGGTTATCTTCATATCTCCATTCAAATCTTTTTCTCATCTCTTCAGGGGTCAGGTCGGTCCAATGGTAAGATAAGAGACTCAATAGGCTATCTTTGTATTCTGGGGCGTATGTTTTAACTGATATATCTTCCATGTGTTTTCACATCCCCTTTTCGACGATCTCTTTTCTAACATCCTTCATGGTTTTGATCTCTAAAGGATCTTTCTCTTTGACATACTTCAAAATGTTTTTTAATCGCCCAAAATCTCGCTCGCGAGTCAGATCATTCGGATGAAACCAAAGATGCAAAACACCGTTATTTTCACTCAAAAAATCGATCTCTTTCTTCACTTTTAACAACACCGGGTCGTAAACAAAATTTTCTAAATTCGATCTTGAGTCACCCCGAAAGCCGTAGATGATGAAAGAAGACGGTATATTGACTAGACCAAATTCATCGACGCTCGGACTCACGATGGAATGGTCGATACTCAGAGGGGTGAAATAATCTAAAAAAATACCACCCTTTCTCATGGTGTTTTTGATCATACCACCATCTTTTGAAACTGGTTTCGTCCCCCTATAAGATGTAAAACCATATTCTTTGAGAAGATCTAGATGACCCACGTTATTCCTCGGAAAAACGAAAGATTCTAAGCTTATGTCCATCTTCTCAGCCGCCTCTATACTAAGTTGTAATTCCGATTCTGCGACTTCTCTTTTAGCAGAACCGAATTCAACGTGTGAAAATGAATGACAACCGATCTCATGGTTCACTTTAGAATCTAAAATATGGTTTATCAAGTCTTTTCCGAACCAACTTGGATTCTCATCTATAGTTCCTCCTGGATCCCTTTTGAACCAATCTTTACCCAGAGGATGCTCCCGGTGTATCCCGTCGCATCTATCCAAAAATAGATGACCTACGACGGCCCAGGTCGCGGGTATCTCGTACTCTTCAAACAAATCAAGTATCCTGATCCAAGAATTCCGAGCGCATTTTATCTTATCCTCAGGCAGATCTTTCTCATCATGAAAACCCCATGCAAGTTCAGAATCCAAACTGATGATCAAATTTGGTCGGTCTAAGGTAAATCGATCTGACATGCTTTCAACCCCTTTCCGTATATGTATCTCATGATTTTTAAATATTTCTAGGAAAATCGAGTTCTGCGCACATCCGGTATGGATCTTTTCTTTTGGTATCGATGTTCGGTGTCGGACCGCTTTCCTTCGAATCACGAGACATATTTGTTGGGTGAGAAAAGTAAGCTTCGATTTCTCTATAAGTGTATATATGGAAGAATTGATTGGAGGGATAAAAGAGTATTTGCTATATTGGGGTAAGATAATAAATGACGTATTTCGTCACAATCCAAGACTTATCTTTATCGCTCTATCGATCTCCTTCATCTTGTCTTCACTGACCGTACCGAGCTTTTTGACCAACCTTGCCTCTATATCGACCGTGACTATCTGGTTCAATAGTACTATGGAATCTTTGTCCAGACACTCATCTTTTTGCTTGAGTTCCACATTTACGGGATATACTTCGTCATAACTGCTTGTCAGAGGAGCAATGATAGTAGTGGGAGAATATTTGTTTCCTATGTCATTTTGGATGACAACGCAGGTCTTGTCTTACCCTGTTCAGAGCCCTTCGTAGGATCGAGATTTACCAGTACGATGTCTCCTCTTTTCACTTCCATCTTCTCACTACCTAATCAATGGCTTCCTTGGATGCGTTCAACATCTCTTCGCTTATTTCCCTGTTTTGTTCAGCCATCTTTTGATAAGCCTCTTTCAGTTTTTCCCTATCATCGAGCTTTTTGATGACAAATTCTCCATCTTTTTCGATTATCTTAACTTCATCGCCGCCTTTGATATCTTCTTTTTCTCTTATCTCTTTAGGTATAGTGATCTGACCTCTTTTAC
>SL_8KL_010_SEDDRAFT_10000906_pt1 | contig 25838 bp, 21 predicted proteins | sample SodLakKL_010_SED_4_FD_11160 | JGI IMG/M metagenome (IMG submission 11160) | reverse complement strand
ATACCGGGATATTCTTTATACGAGAGCATCTTGAAGTGGGTCATCATATTCTCTATCTCCTCCAGTCTGTAATACGAGAAATAACGTTTTCCCATTGAAGTATCAACATAGCCCTCTCCCTCCCCCTCCTTAAAACTGAAAACAAATTTTCCCTGATCCTTCAATATACGTAGGATCTCAGATGCCATTACATCCAGCTCGTCTTTTGGTAGGTGTATTATAGATGCACTAGCCCAAACACAATCGAATTTATCATCTGGGAAGCAAGTTTTCCTCATATCCCCGTATACTAGATCACATCGCGGGTATTTCCTTTTGGCAAGTGCGATCATAGTCTTGGAAAGGTCCAAACCGACGACACGTACACCTCTTGCATGCATATATCCCGTATCTCTGCCGTCACCACATCCTAGGTCTAAAACCACCGCTTCACCTGAGATCATCCTCAAGGTTTCTTCGATCATCTCCTCCTGGAATACCCTATCACCCCTTTCCATAGTCATCTTACAGTATTCCTCTGCCACCTCATCATAGGTATCTATGGTCAGCTTCACCGGGTCTTCAGGTCTTTCGTTATCTTTTGTATCTCTTCCCATGTCGGTTTCCTTGGATAGTTACGGTGTTCCCTACCGGGTCTAGTGGTATAGTATGGTCGATTGCAACCTGGACAACCCTGTGTCTGAAATACTGACCCATCTTCGATGATCTGTTCGATCCCGTCTCCTTCTTTTATGATAGATATGGCATCGAATGGATCGTGACCTTCCTCCACCAGGTGTGCGAGAAGCTGGGCCTGTCTGTAATATGCGATATCCGGCTCCTCACCTTTTGATACATAGGAGAACAGTGAGACACGAGCACCGTTTTTAGCCGCTCTGTACACCGCGTGGGCGACCTCTTCCAAACCTTCGCCCATCCCGACTATGAAGTGTGCGGTAACGTGCTCCGGCCCGTATATGTCCAAAGCGTTCCCCAGATAATGCCAGAACACCTCCGGACTGTAGTTCTTTTTAGTGCTAGCTCGAAGTTCGTCGGTCACTGCGTCGATACCGACTCCGATATTATCCACAGGTCCATCTCTCAACATATCAAGTGTTCGAGTGGATAACGGTGGGGCAGATATCGATACTGGTTTTTGTGCCAGCTCCAGCATATCTACAGCCTCGAGGATCCTGTCTTCGAATCCTTCAACATCCGGTGATTGCAAGCATGTCCTTTGCAGGTCTGAATGCCTCAACGGTTCCAAGATCTCTTCCAGTTCCATCAAAGGCCATGAAACTCTGGAGAGCCACCTTTCGTCACCAGTGGCTTGGGGGCAGTAAACACATCCACCCCTACATGGACCTCCGGGGAGTAGTAGATAGGCTGTTGTAGGATCCTCCATGCATCGATTGTTACTCAATCCCAGATAGGAAAGAGTTCCGCTCGACACCCTGAGTTCCATGGATCACCACTTCCTCTCGTAAGTCCAATCATCCGATGAATACTTCTGCTCCAGTTCGTTCGCCATCTCGAGTTCTTCCTGCGTTAGTTCCCCTACGACCATATCCGCATCGAAGTAGTCTTCGTAGGCCGCCTTCATACTATCTATCAATTCGTCCGGTTGTGGTTTCCAGCCGAGTTCGTCTTCCATGGTGGTCACCAGGTCGAAGAACGATTCAGCTCCCTTCGCATTCAATTTTTCCTCATCGAGCAGCAGTATGCTGGCCAGTGTGGATAGATCCGTGGCGTACATCAGGGTTCCGTGCTGCAGCATGCCCTTCCTTCCTCTGCGTTGAGCACTGCCGGATATCTTTCTTCTGCCGACCAATATGTCGTTGTACGGTTTAAAATTTGCATCAAGGTCATGATCCCTCAGTGTATCTATGATGGGCTTCAGTAGAAAATGGAAGCTGTCTTCTATACTGCCGGATATCTTATCGGTCACTATTGAATATGTTATCTCTCCGTGTAGATCGTGATAGACAGTACCACCACCGCTGATCCTGCGCACGTATGGTATATCGAGTTCTTTACATCTACCGGTATCTATCACCTGGTCAACATCCTGAGCGTATCCCATAGTTATAGCAGACGGTGAGAACTTGAAGAAACGGAGGGTAGGAGGTACAAGATCTTTATCGTAGCAGCGAAGGATGGCTTCATCTATCGCCATCTGCCGGACACCGGTCTCCTCTATGGTGGGTATGTAGCGTAATTCTTTCATAGGATCGACCTTATGGAGTATATGTTCCTTTGAGGACCGCTTTATCGAGAACGTGTCCTTTCATGGCTTTTTTCAACTGTTCTTTAGTGGCTCCTTTCTTCAGATCCAGCACCGTATCCAGTGCATAGAGTTCAAATATGTAGGTATGTTTCTTGTCCGGTGGGTTCGGACCTCCGTATCCTATCTGTCCATAATCGTTCTTACCTTCGATGGACCCTGGGGGTACACCGTCCTCCATCATCCGGTCCGTTTCCGGGGGTATATTCCATATCACCCAGTGGTCCCACACTTTACCCGCAGGAGCCACCGCGTCCGGGTCGTCCATTATCAGGGCTAGCGATCTCGTTCCATCCGGCACACCTTCGATTATAAAAGGTGGATTTACATTAGATAATTTGTATCCGTATTTACGGGGTATCTCTTTTCCATCATCAAAAGCTGGGCTTTCTATCTTTAGGGTCGTCATCGGCTTCACCTATGTAATAATCTGTTGGGATGGTATTAATTCTTTCGCATTGTAAAATTTAGACTATTGACGAGCATCATATTCGACACTTTTAAATACCGCCTATACATCCAAGTTACGATGAGCCAACTGGAGGACAAGATGGCAGGCGAGATCACCATGGCCGATGACCACGGGGCTAGCATCAAGAAGTGGAGAAAGGTCTTCGGGATCACCCAGACCGAATTGGCTAGATACATGGACATCTCACCATCGGTGATCAGCGATTACGAGAAAAATCGCCGTACCCCAGGAGTGGAGTTCGTCAAGGATATTGTAAGATCGCTTATAGATCTAGACTGGAGAAAAGGTGGTGCGGTGGTGAAACGGTTCACCCCTCCGGGCCATGAAGGAATAATTAAGATGAGAGAGTTTTCTTCCCCTATATCTATCGATGAGTTCGTGGAGACCGTTGAGGGTGAAATATTGCACTCGCCGGACAACCAAAGGCAGATCTTTGGCTACACCATAATAGACAGTATCAAAGCGATCACCGCCATGAAATCATTCGATTACTTGAGGATATATGGCTGGAGCACGGAGAGGGTTTTGATATTCACAGGAGTAGAACATGGAAGATCGCCCATGGTGGCAATAAGAGCTAGTCCCCTTACACCCGCGGCGGTGGCTTATGTGAATCCGGGATCGATTGATGAGCTCACAAAAAAATTGGCAGACATAGAAAGATTACCTCTCATCGCCACAAAGTTAGAAACGGATGTTATGATCAATAGATTGGATGCACTGTAAGGATGTGAATTTGATATGAAGAGCAGTAAAGAAGTAGGAATAAAAGGATATGCAGGTTATGTACCCCGCTATCGGATATCTCCAACAGAGATAGGAGAGGTTTGGGGAAAAGACGGAGCGAGGATGGGAAAAGGACTGAACATACAGAGTAAATCGGTACCGTCACCGGATGAAGACGTGATATCGATCTCCATCCAAGCTGCGAAATGGGCCGTGAAAAGGGCAAAATTAAGGGGAGAGGATATCGGCGCTATCTACGTTGGCTCAGAATCGCATCCTTATGCAGTTAAACCCACCGCAACGATAGTAGCCGCCGCAGTGGGAGCCACCCCATACCTGACAGCGGCAGATTATGAGTTTGCATGCAAAGCCGGTACGGCTGCATTCCAGACTTGCATGGGTTTGGTGGCATCGGGCATGATCAAAAACGGGATGGCCATCGGTTCGGATACATCCCAGGGCGCGCCGGGTGATGCTCTAGAATATTCGGCGGCAGCAGGGGGTGCGGCATTCATAATCGGAGCGGATGACCTGATAGCCAAGATAAACTACACCACTTCGTTCACCACAGATACACCTGACTTCTGGAGAAGAGAGGGACAGAAGTATCCTTCTCATGGAGGACGGTTCACCGGGCAGCCGGCTTATTTCAAACATATCGCAGGGTGCACCAACGTACTGTTCGAGGAAACAGGTACCGAACCGGATGACTTCGATTACGCCGTATTCCACCAGCCGAATGGTAAATTTCCGGTCAAGATCGCTAAAAAGATGGGGTTCACTATGGAACAGATAGGGCCTGGATTATTGGTTCCCCGTATAGGAAATACATATTCAGGAGCAGTACCGCTCGGTCTGGCCGCCACATTGGATGTAGCTGAGCCGGGCAGCCGGATACTTGTAACATCATATGGGTCCGGTGCCGGCTCCGACAGCTTCGATATAGAGGTGACGGACAGGATAGAAGAGATCAGAGAGAGGGATGTACCCTCTGTTGAAGACGTGATCAGCAACTCAGTGTACATCTCATATGCCATGTATGCAAAATTTAGAGAAAAGATAGACCGAGGAGAGTGGTAATTTGAGAGATGTTGCGATAATCGGTATAGGTGAAACAAAGATAGGTGAATTATGGGATATGTCTTTGAGAGAACTGGGTATAGAAGCCGGTCTTTCGGCTATAAGAGATGCCGGGGTAAAGGGTGAGGAGATCGAAAAGATATACATCGGAAACATGTCCGCCGGGCGTTTGATCAACCAAGAACATATTGCACCTATGATCGCGGATTACGCCGGTCTGGACGACGTTCCATCGGTAAGGATCGAATCCGGAGGAGCCTCCGGAGGGATGGCACTGACCGAGGGATACATGTCGGTAGCATCAGGCATACATGACATCGTTGTGGTCGGTGGCGCAGAAAAGATGACCGATGTAGGTGATCAAGAAGCAAAGAAGATACTGTCTGCCACTGCCGATTGGGAGTGGGAATCGGTATTCGGAGCTACCTTTGATTCTCTCTATGCCATGATGGCAAGATATCACATGCTTACACATGGGACTTCCAAAGAACAACTAGCTTCAGTATCTGTGAAGAATCATGCACACGGTGCATTGAATCCCAATGCACAATTCCAGAGAGAAGTGCCTATGAAATTCGTCATGGGGGCTCCCATCGTTTCTGACCCTCTATCGATGTTCGATTGCGCACCACTATCCGACGGTGCGGCGGCTGTGGTCCTTTGTCCGGCCGGTAAAGCAGAAAGTTATATGGGGGAACCTGTGAAGATACTCGGAACGGGTATGGGTGCCGACCACATGGCTGTGCACGATAGAAGGGAGTTAGATGCCATGAAGGCAACACGCCAGGCCGGAACGAAAGCATTTTCCTTAGCCGGCTTGAAACCTAAAGACATGGATTTCGCAGAGGTACACGACAACTACACCATAAGTGAGATCATGGCTATCGAGGACCTTGGTTTCTTCCCCAAGGGAGAAGGAGGGCCTGCGACCGAAAGAGGTGATACGTCACTGAATGAAAAGGTGTCGATAAACACCTCAGGCGGCCTAAAAGCCAAGGGTCAACCCGTTGGTGCCGTGGGATTGAACCAAGCGGTAGAGGCCGTGATCCAGCTTCGAGGTGATGCGGGCAAGAGGCAAGTCGATGACGCTGAGTATGGATTGATACATAACATGGGAGGCACCGGTGCCAGTGCTGTTGTCCACATACTAGGGAGGTGGAACTGATGACCATTCCTAGATTTTGGAGAGAGATAAAACAGAGATACAAAGGGATAGGCGTAGAGTGCGGAAACTGTCAGAGGGTTTACTTCCCTCCGAGAGAAGTCTGCCCTCACTGCAGAAGGGAAAGTATAGGTAAGATGAAGGAGCGGGAACTCACCGGTAAAGGTAAGGTGATCACCTACACCGAGATCCACGAACCCATGTCCGATTTCAAGATGATGACTCCTTACATAATGGCCATTGTCGAGATGGATGAAGATGTGAGGATGACTGGACAATTGGTGGACATCGAATATGAAGACGTGGAACCCGGTCTAGAAGTCGATGTAACCATACGCAGATTGGGAGAAGAAAGCCCCTCCGGTATCATTTATTATGGATATAAATTCGTCCCGATACGCTGACCAAAGGATTATATCCCATAGCATATATGCACACAGCGGTGTAAGCAATGGACGTGTTCCAGGCGATAAGAGAACGTAGAAGTGTGCGTAGTTATACGGGAGATCCTATACCAGAAGACGATCTGGAGATACTGTTGAAGGCGGCTAGAGACGCACCATCCGGTAAGAATCTCCAGCCTTGGAGGTTGGTCGTTGTCGAGAAGAAAGATACTCTCAAAGAATTGGTCCCCTTATGTCATAATCAGGGTTTCGTTGAAGATTCCGGCGTATTCATCGCAGGTCTTTCGGAGAAAGATACTAAGTGGGGTGAGATCGATCTTACCATCGCTTTGGATCATCTCTCATTAGCGGCGGTCCCTCTTGATCTAGGGACATGCTGGATAGGAGCTTTTGACCCTGAAGGTATGAGGGAAAGATTGGAAGTCCCAGAGGGGTATGACATCACTATCTGTATGACCGTCGGTTATCCTGCCGATGATGGCGAATCTCCCGTCAAAAAAAGTCTAGAAGAATTGGTGTGCTGGGAATCCTACGAGGAAAAAAAGTAAAAAAAAGGGGTTTTTTAGTAAGGTAGTTTATCGTGGGTCTTAAGATACTCTTCCTCAGCATCGTCCCTGAGTTCAGTCCTTCGTATCTTACCACTTATCGTTTTGGGAAGTTCCTCAACGAAGTCTATCTGTCTTGGATACTTGTACGGCGCCGTCACTTTCTTGACGTGCTCCTGTAGCTCCTTTTTCAATTCGTCTGATGGTTCGTATCCTTTGTTGAGGATGACATATGCTTTTACGACCTTACCACGTATCTCATCAGGTGCACCGATGACTGCATTTTCCTGAACAGCGGGATGCTCCTGGAGTGCGCTTTCTACCTCGAAGGGTCCTATCCTGTAACCTGAAGCTTTGATCACATCATCGGACCTACCAACGAACCAGAAGTAGCCTTCTTCGTCCTTATACGCCTTGTCGCCGGTATAGTACCATTCCTTGTGGAAGACCTCTGAAGTCCTCTCTTCTTCTTTCCAATACTCTTTGAAGATCCCTGGTGGTTGTTCGGGTTTGACTTTGACAGCTATGTGACCTTCTTCGTTGGGGGGCAATATATTTCCGTCGTCATCCACCACTTCTACAACATGTCCTGGTGTGGGTTTACCCATTGAACCGGCTTTTACTTCCATGCAGGGATAGTTGGCCACCAAGGCTACACTCTCAGTTTGTCCATAATAATCATAGATGCGTAGTCCCGTGTACTCTTCCCACTTATCGATAACGTCGGGGTTGAGCGGTTCTCCTGCACTGAGCGTGTGCTTCAACGAACTCAGGTCGTATTTGTCAACATCCAAATTGATCATCATCTTGTATATGGTAGGGGGTGCACAGAATACCGAGATCTTGTGGTCCTGAAGTATCTGCAAGCTCTTCTCGGCACTGAACCTTCCTGTGATGTTCTGCTGTACCACCGTTGCACCGACTATCCATTGGCCGAACAGCTTTCCCCAAGCGGTCTTTGCCCATCCGTTATCAGCTATCACCCAGATGGTGTCCTCAGGTGTCAGATCCTGTACTATCTTGGCTGTAACTGTGTGACCGATGGGATAAGCGTGGGTATGAAGTACCATCTTTGGATAAGATGTTGTGCCTGAAGTGAAGTAGATCAACATGGGATCGCTGCTCTTAGTATTCTCAAGAGATTCACGATCCAATTCAGGTGAAGATCCCTCCATCATTTCTGAGTAGGGAGTCCATCTGTCAGCCTCTCCACCGATCAATACAAAGTTCTTGAGGGTCGGTAGGTCGTCCCTTACCTCATCAACTTTATCATGGTTCGGCATATCGGTGACCATGGTGTTCGCCTGGGACTGCTCGACCCTATATTGGATATCCTTCGGAACGGATAGGTTCGGTGTGGGGATGGGGATGGCTCCTATCTTCACTATCCCGAGAAAAGCCACGTACCATTCCGGTAACCTGTGGACCAGGATCATGACTCTATCGCCTTTTTCTACCCCCATATCTAGTAAACCGTTGGCGAAGCGAGCCGACAGTTCTTTTAGCTGCCCAAAAGTGTGCTTTTGAACATCTTTACCCGAATCATCGATCGATATCAGAGCTGTTTTGTCGGGAGTCTGTTCCGCGTGTCTATCTACTTCATCGAAAGCGAAGTTGTAATATTCTGGAACATCCCATTCGAACTCCTTTCTGGTCTCTTCGTAATTAGTCATATTATGTTCATCGGACATAGTTCATCAGATTGGGTTAGAAGTATTATAGATTAAAGGTTTTCGCTCCTAGACTTTTCGTCAGAAGGGTTAAGGATTTATACTTGTCCATTTATCAGACTGAAGGTAATATGTCGGAAAGATTGATAGTCATCGGAAGTGGACCTGGTGGATACACAAGTGCTGTGTTAGGTGCAGATCTGGGTATGGATGTAACACTCATAGAAAAGGGTGAGATCGGAGGTACATGCACTAACAGAGGCTGCATACCTTCTAAGGCACTTCTCTCCGTAGCGGATACTGTGAACGATATAGGGAAATCCAGAAGGAAAGGGATAAAATCCTCATTGGAAGAAATCGATATGAAGAGGGTACAGAGGTTCAAACAGACTGCTATCAAAACGTCTCGGAAGGGGATAGCTAAACAATTAAAGGATGCAGGTGTTACAGTTATAGAAGGTGAGGCCTCCGTAGGAGCCGATAAAAGCGTAAGCGTTGGAGGAGAAAAATATTCTGCCGACAGATTGATAATCGCCACGGGGTCAGAACCAGTAACACTGCCGTTCCTGGAAGTCGATGAAAAGAATGTTCTTACCAGTAAGGGTGTCCTTGAATTGGAGGAGATACCGGATTCCATGGTCATCATAGGTGGGGGGTACATTGGTATGGAGATGGCTGAAATATTCTCTTCTTTCGGGACGGAAGTGACCATAGTCGAGATGATGGATTCACTACTACCGGGGATGGATAGTTCTCTGAGTGAGCTGGCAGAAAATATGATGAAGAGAAAACGGGTCACATATTACACGGGAACGAGTGTAAAAGATGTTGAAGGTACCGCACCAAGTAACGTAGTGCTTTCCAATGGTGAGGAACTTACCGCAGATAAGGTGCTGTGCTCGGTAGGAAGAAAACCGATCATACCTGAAACTGAATTAGATATCATCGACGATGACGGTAAAGTTATAACGGATGATCATTTGAAAACACCAATCGAAGGAGTATATGCGGTCGGTGACATCAATGGTAGATCCATGCTTGCGCATTCGGCATATAAACAAGCCGAGATTGCTGTGAAACACATGAACGGTGAGGATGTGATAGGATTCTCAGGATATCAAGTACCTGCTGGTGTGTACACACATCCGGAATTGGCTAGTGTCGGTTTGACCGAGGAAGATGCAAAGGGGATGTATGATGATTATTCTACTGCAGAATACCCCATATCCGCCAATGGGCGCGGTTATTCTACGGGTGAGAGGATGGGGTTCGTTAAAGTCATCGTCGTCGGTGACGAGCTCGTGGGGCTTCACATGGCATGTCCCGGTGCAACAGATATCATCATGGAAGGAACTACAGCCATGCAACACGGTATATCGGTCGAAAAGATGATAGATCTGATACACCCTCACCCAACTTACTCCGAAGCGTTCTTAGACGCATTAAAAGATATTTGATTCACATACCAGAGCCTAACTTGACGAGACACTGAGTCTTATTTACGGTGGCATCTCTGTAGGATGAGTTTATCTGCAGGGCTTTATCGTAACAATCCAGAGCATCGGAATACCGACCCTTTCTGAAGAGAGCGTTACCCAAATTGTTCCAAGAAACTTCGTAGTTTTTATCTATCTCAAGTGCTCTTCGGAGGCACTTGATGGCCATTTCTTGTTTACCCATACGACTGTATGCGGTGCCGAGATTGTTCCATGTGGCCACACTGTCCGGAGCCACCTCAAGCAACTTCTTGAAAGTATCAACAGCCTCATCATAATTACCCATGCTGCATAGTGCCAACCCTTTACTGTATATGGGGTAATCCATGTCGGACTCATCTTGTAAACTCTTCGCACTTCTGGTCCCTTTCTGTATTGCCCTCTCATATGCTACTAGAGCGTCCTCATAATCCCCAGAGATCAGGTGTCGGTGACCGACTTCGATGTTCTTTAATATATCCGTCTCCGAGTTCGCTTCTTTGTACCATGCAACGGTGCTTCCTATCATCATCAAGGAACCGAAGCCGATGGACATGGCGGTTGGGTAGCCCATGTCTGAAAAGGAAGATGCGTTGGAATAGATGATCAATGAAGATATTATCAAAAGCATCGCTATGCCTACAAACCACATGAGATACTGTCTTAATTTTTCATCTATCTGGAAATCCATCATCCATATCAAACCTATGGAGAATGCGATAAGACCGGCATATACAACGAGTGGTACTGATAACATGAATAGATAATGGTTTAAAGGTACAAAAGAAGCCGATATCAAGGCGATGATGTAACCTGAGAATCCTAGGTATGATTCCTGGAATAATATTTCCTTCCAGTTCAAAATTGTGGCAACTCCAAGGAAAAGAAAGAAACCGAGTATGACTAGTAACGCTATACCAAGGGCTGTTGGTGCCCCGCCTCCACTGCCGTAGGAATATAGGAAGACGCCACCGATAGCAAACAGTGAAAGACTGGATGCGGGTACTTCATATTCCGAAACCCGGGATACAAAGCTTCCAAAGATCCCACCTGGAGCCGTGATAGATTCGTCCTTCGTCGATGGGAGTCGTTCTTCCATATCTTCACCCATTATCTCCTCTATCCAGGAAGTATCTTCATCGACGATCTGTTCCGTTCCGGTTGAATGTCCGCATATCCCACACTCGAGACTATCTGCACTCATAAAAGAATCGCATGACGGACACCTCTCCCAATCCTCTTCGTAGACCTGTTCCTCACCAGTGTGGAAATCTACTTTATCTTTGACCGTTTGGTTTATCTCCTCGAGCATCGCGCCTGCGTCGAAATCATCTTCTCTATGAACCTCCTCTACTTCAACCGTTGGTTCCTCCAAGGTTGATAGTTCAACGTTTTTCAGAAGCTCTACTAATTCATCATCCGTTACTTCTGATTCTATGCTGTCCTCATCCAAAACTTCAGATCCTTGCTCCTCATCAAACCCATATAACATCTCTTCTTCTTTCAGGGTTGGTTCGTCTATGGGTATCTCTTCTTCGAATGGATCTTCATCGAATGACTCTTCAGAGATAACATCCTCTTCGAGTATAGGTTCTTCTACAGTTATTTCCTCTTTCACAGGTACTTCTATCGGTTCCTCTTCTACAGGGGTAGAGCAGATATAACACTCTACTGATCCCTTAGGGATCAAAGCGCCGCAGTTATCACAAGTCGATACTTCGTCACTGTCTGTATCCAAACCCTTTTCAAATATCCCATCCAGTATGTTCGGTTGCGGCTCGCTTTCTTCCTCGATCGTTTCTTCAGCCACCGACCTTCTGGCATATTCAAGGTTACTTCCGCAAAGTGAACATCTATCTTGCTCTCTTTCGACGAAGGATCCACACGCATCACATATGAAGATGCCTTCGCTTTTCCGTTCTTCCACTCGATCATCATAAGGAGTTTCTTCCAATTCCAACTCCGGTGCCTCGGCTACCAAACTACCGCAGATCGGGCATCGTTCGGAATCCTGTGTTTTGAACGCACCGCACACACTGCATAATCCGACTTCTGTATCCTTTTCAACCTCATCAAGTTCTCCATCCGGGATCTCTGAAAGCCCGAGTGCTCGCCCCATGGTCTCTGTAGTCTTTTCCAGATCCCATTCAGCTTTTTCCTCTACCTCGATGGTACCCTCCGAGAACACATATCCGCAGATCGAACATTTCTCAGCATCTGCTTCGTTTATCCCTCCACAGTTGCCACACAGGTTAAGATCTCCGCCCAGAGAAAGGGCCTGTATGGTTTTTGCAGATATCCCATATTCCCTTTCAAGAGCCATCTCGATCTCTCGATCCAATTCCTCCAGGTCCGATTCTTCGATCTCTAGCTCATCGTCATCGAACCACATCTTCTCCTCAGATGCTAAATCCTCGTCGGTTTCTTCCTGCAGCAATCTGTTGAAGTCTTCCGTTACTATCTTATCCACATCGGTTTCTGGACTTTCCTCATCAAATATTTCTTCTCCGAGTATGTCCTCTAGATCATCATCCTCTACAAGCTCCTGTTCAGAACCATCATCGAAGAAGAATCCACAGACTGTACATTCTTTTGCATCTGAACCAACGAACGAACCACAGTTGGTACATAGGAAAAGTCCATCTTCACTTTCTTCCTCGACTTCATCTACGACTGGATGCTCCCCCTCTATCTCTTCTTCATCTTCCACTTCTAAGCCTGAACCGCAGTACGGGCATTCATCTGCCTCACTGGAGATGAAAGAACCACAGTTACTACACAAGTAAAGCGAATCGCCTTCTTCTTCATCCATGTCGTCTTCGATCACGGATCCCATAAATTCCTCTTCTTCATCCTCTTCCTCCTCGACCATCATGACTCCACACTCTGGACATCTGTCTGAATTCGCACCTACGAAGGCTCCGCAATCCCCACATAGGTAAAGGCTTCCATCGCTCTTTTTTGAATCCTCCAGCGCGGAGTATATGTCCATAGCGGTGTTTTCACCGATACCTTCAACGGAAAGAAAACTATCGAGATCTGCATCTTCAAGCTTCTTGATATCATCGAATCCCGATTCAACGATCTTCTTAGCCCTGGTTTTACCGACTCCGGATATCTGCTGTAGCGCGTTCAATATGGTCAATTCTTTTTCGGGTATCTCTCTAAAGGAGGAACCACATACCTTGCAATCCGTCCTATCGGGTTCATTTCTGTTCCCACAGAGGGGACAATCTATGAAATCTTCCCCGTTCATGTTAAGGTTCCTCCATCGTTTTTATAATTATGTTTCTTTGATGTATTTGTAGTTTTTGCGGGCGTGTTAAACTTTTTAGCAGCGATCACCGTAGGTGCCTTCTCCTCCACCTCTTCTTTTACTTCATCATCTCCCTTCTCCTTCTTTCTTCGGTAGGCGAAGAATCCAAAGAAGACACCTATAACCGTTATCACAGGAAGTATGGCTTCAGAAAATTCAGGTATAGATGTTATATCGGTTGCATAGTCTGAAACCGAGGAATCTCTCGATGAAGTCGCCGTGAGTACGGTCACATCTTCAACACCCGTTTCGGCGTTCTCAGGTATCTCGACTCCCAGTGTGATCCCTATGGATTCGCCCATCTTCAATTTACCGGTATCTGGACTTCCCGAACCAGTAGTATCCCATGCAGGATCAACCTCGTCCCAGTTACCGTTACCTCCTATGTCCCTAGCGATCATGTTACCGTGTTCGTCGTAGAGTGTGATGTTGTAACCAAGAGATGATGATACACTCAACTCGAATCGATCGTTCCCCCGACCCATATTGGTTATGGTATGATCATAAAGCACTTCTGTTCCCGCGTAACCCTCTCCCTCATGATCCGGATCCACTTCTACATCTGCGGGGACCTGGAAGATATTGTTCTCATCATCCTCTAGAGCTTGTACGTCGTTGGCTGATACCTCAGCTGTATATTCGCCCACGAGTGCTTCCTCCGAAAGTTCGTACTCCCCTTCGTACCAGTGACCATCGGATCCTGAGAATATTCCCCCTTCTATGGGAGACATGGGAAGGTCCGAAACCAATACTTCTCCATCTGGATCGTAGATGGTCATGGTGGTGCTATCGATGTTCTGTATGCCGAACGGATCGGTGATCCTAGCGTTCACCTGGACTGTATCTCCTGCCCAGAATTCTTCCTCTTGAGTATCGTTCTTTAACGTTATCACTTCTTCGACCCTCACATATGAATCGGTGTTAAACTCCACCCTTGCGGGATACTCCTGAGAATCGTAGTACATATCCATGGAACTGATGGACGAAGAGATCGATAACTCGAGTTGATCACCTGATTGGACCAATGTGTCAGTTACGACTGGGAATTCATACCAACCTTCATCCTCTATACCTGATATGGTGAATGAATTTATCATGCCTCCAGAGTCATGGATAGATACGGTCACGGCAGGTCGTCTCCACCCATGCAAGACAGGATCGATGTACAGATGTACTGTAGCTCGATCTATCATGTTGAAATCACCGTCAAAGGGAGGTTCCTGTACCCAGGTTCGACTTTCATCGGTTCCGATCCTTTCGGAAACCATACTTTCTCCTACTAACGTGTCCATTGTATGGTCCCCGTGTAGGTATAGGGATGCAACTTCCGAAGGATACGCTGTATAGGTCGTGAACACGGCTGAATCGTGTACCTGTGTGTAATTACGCGAATCAGCGAACAATAGTGTCGTGTCCAGATCTCCGTTAGCATCCTCTGAAACCTGTTTTGAAAGCGTGAATGTACTGATCTCGAGTGGTATAAGTGATACACTGGGTTTTCCTGTGTTGTCAGGATCCCAATCAGGATTGACCCAGTCCCAGGAACCGTCTCCTTCCTGATCGATGGCCATTTCTTCTCCCTCGTGGGAAAGTATCGTCGGCCAGCGCCTGGAGGATTCGCCCACGTGCAGCTCGTATTCATCGTCCATGTTACCTATGTTACGAACATTTACTTCGTAATCGACCCACGAACCAGGCTCAACAGTCGCTGAGCCGTCGGGATAAACTATCACTCCAGGGTCACTAGGTACGGTAAAAGTTGCTGTAAGGGTGGATGAAATATCCTGGTTATCGACTGATGTAACCTCGACAGTATACACACCCCCTGGTGCGTGTTCACCCAGTTCAAACGCATGTTCGAAGATGGACCAATAAGGTGGATCGGCTCCATAGTTTTCCTTCAGATCCATGGTTACATCCTCCACTATCGTTTGATCCTCTGGATCTAAGACTGTAACCACGGTTTCCGAGATCAAAGTTGCATCCAAAGGATGGCCGACCTCTGCGTTCACAACAACGGTGTCACCGGGATAGAACACATCCTGCTCCTCTTCCTCCTCGTTTAAGGTGTAGAGGTCATTAACGGAGATGTATGTGTCCGTAGGTATTCTAAGGTGGGAATCTCTATCTTCAGAGTTATAGTGTATCTCTAATCTAATACTTTCTGCTTCGCCTGTTACTCTTACATCCATAGATAAATCACCGCCTTCTGGAATACTATATCCTGAAGTTTCTATGTATATCGTTTTCCACCCTTCAGAAGATGATGGTTCCATCTCTCCATAACCGATCATATCATCTCCGTGGCGTAATGTCAAATTAAGACCGGGTGGATGTGGTGGTGGATGTTGAACCGGGATGGTGTACAACCTTACCGGAACGGCCGATGTAATGTTGAAGTCAGCTGCAAAAGGCTCGGATGTCCATGTATGTGTGTCCTGTCCCGCCTGGTTTCTTAACAAAACACTCATCACATCGTCCCCCATCTCAGGCAGTATAGCGTCTCCATCTCTGAGATACAACCGCTGATTCTTGGTGGAAGATGATTTTTCTTCTAGCGGTGTTCCAACATCGCCGGACACCCTCATCGTCTCAGGGGTACTTCTGTATTCGGTAAGGCGATCTCCGATCCTTCTGACCTCCTCGGCCATGATAGGAGATACAACGTCCATTGCCTCGGACCAATCGCTGCTGACGAAGGTCACCCTTGCATCATCGCTCAGCTCCAGGTCGATCTCGGTCTCTAGTGATGTGTGGTTCAAGGCCACATCCACATCATCCACGTGCTCCCACTCCCAGTCGTTCCCGTTACCGACGTATCTGCTGTAGTTGGCGCTGAGTACCTCCATGTTCCTGCCGGTCACGGTGATCATGTACTCCGCACCGATGTTGTTAAGCCATGGTGCGGTGAATCCAGTTTCCCTATCACCGTCACTGTCGATGAATATTCGCATGGAGTCCTCGCCTGTGCGCACCGGTATGGTNACCGGTCCTATGTATCTGCTCACCTCNCGACCCCAGTANTCCTCGGGTATCTGCGGGTGTACCGGGATGGTGGTGTTCAACCACATGTCGGGTCCATATGGATAATCGGCAACACCGTCTCCGTCAACGTCCGGTAGGCCATCCTCGGTCACCATCAGGTGGTCGGGAGTACCGTCGTTGGTGAAGTCGTTGGGGAACGGGTCGTATATATCCGGGATCCCATCTCCGTCACTGTCCACCAGCTCAGGAGGTCTTCCACGCTGGTACGGTACCTCCGCACCTCCGAGCATGTTGCCTTCCACAGAGGTCATAAAGGATGTTCTGCCCTCCGAGGCGACCATGGAATACCTACGTATGTCTATATTCGGATTCCACGATCCTATGGGTGTAAGGTCGTCCAAGGGATCGCTCCAGGAAGGATGTGTATCCCAATCGGAGAAGGCGGCGTTCACACCGGGTACTTCCGGTATCTCACCCACGTAAACATTATCCAGGTTGGTTGGCCTTATGGTCACTAGACCTTCCGACACCGAAGCATCGGTGAGTTTTAAGCCCACCACATCGTGCGTCGAAGCTTCGTTGGATATTATCGCGTTCACCGTGAACGATACCCTCTCCTCGCCAACTTCCGAACCTATGGATATCACAGAAGAGCCGTTGAAGGCCCTGCTGACCAACAGTTCGTCATCACGATACACAAGGATGGTATCTATGTGTTCATTAGAGAAGTCGTTGTACTCCAGATGAATCTCCTCCAAGATCGTATCGCCGGACAGGGAGAAGGTGTCTATGGTCATGATCTCCACCTCCTCGCTGGGCTGCACCACTGAAGGACCGGTCTTTCTGGAGTCTACTATCAAAGCGTCCATGCCGGGAGCGACCGCTCCACGGGTCATATGCGAGTAGTTTCCTTTCTGTGTGTGGAAAGCGACCCGTGGTAACCTATCGTTTTCCAACTTACCGATCCATACCCGTGCCTCTAGTTGCCCGCCTTCGTATGCGACCTGAACGCCGCCCCTACGCTGGAAACCGTTCCAATCGTCCGCTTCTCTGGAACTGTTGAAGTCGAAGAATCCCGAGCCCTCCATCTCTTCTTCCCATCCGTACAGCTCTATCATATACTCTGCTCTCATCTTACCCAGATCGTATCCTTCCTCCTCATCTATATCGATGAACGCACGCAGGGAATACACTTCATCCATACTATCGAACAAAGTGCCGTTCACATCCACATAGAGATATAGGAATCCACGTTCCACGTGGAGCTTATATTCATCGATCTCCATACTGGGTTCGTCGAATCTCTCGATCGGCGGCTCGTAGTACGCTCGGATGCCCACCCAATCATCGAAATCTCCATCGATATCGATCCTATCTTCTATGGTAACATAAAGTACGTTGAATATTATGGGGATGAAAAGTAAGATTATCATTATCATCACAGTGCCCGCACCCTTCTTGAACCAATCGACCTTATCCACCCTTCTACGCGGGATATCTCTTTCGAAATCGGGTCTCTCCAGTATCAAAGTATCTTTTACATCGTCACCACCTGAACCGCCGATGAGATTCATGCCCAATAGACCGTTAACGAGACCATCTTCAGCGGGAAGGCTGAACTCATCCATCTCATCTATGGACTCTGTCGTCCCGCCTCCTATACCCCCTAGACCATTTATAAGACCGTCTTCTGCCTCCAGGCTAGCAACTTCATTAGATCCATTATCGAATGAGAAATCTATATCATCCATCTCATCAAGGCCGTTTACCTTACCGTTCATTTTGCCATTCGTCTTACCGTTCACACGACCGTTGACTCTACCGTTCACACGACCGTTGACCCTACCGTTCACATGACCGTTGACCCTACCGTTCACACGACCATTGATCCTCCCATTGACCCGTCCTCTTGATCTACCATTGATCCTTCCGTTATTTTTACCAGATACTGGCAGATTTTCTAACGACGTGAAAGTATCTCTCAATCCATCTGTTGAGAATATTCCCGGGATGATTCTTATCCTGTTGCTTTCTACAACCGCAGGCACTGGTTCGATATCTTCATAATCTATACTCAGTGATTCTACACTTACAAGTGTGAACTCATCATCCTTCTCTACCTTTATCAGAGCGTCCGATGTCGATCGAAGAGCCAGATCGATGTCTTCTGATAGGTTGGATTCTACGAAATTGAAAACAGAAAACCCGTTATCTTTCAATTTCTCCGACATACGTCCTACGTACCCAGATACCGATTCCCACCCGAAAAGGTTTATACCGTTATCGATGAAGTCCATGATGGCGATCCTAGGTTTGTCTAAACTCAATGACCGTACAGCCTTATTCAAGCTTATACTGAGATTGAGGATATCACTGCTCGACCGGATCACACCTTCTTCCTGTTTTATACCGATGATCCTTTCGGTGTTCCAAGAGTACCAATCTACGAAGACCAGCCGGCTGGAGGATAGGGCATCACCAACATCGACTCCCACTTTTTCAAGATTATCTATGTATTTTGAGGGTGAAGTACGGGAGAGTACGATAAGGGCTATACCGCCTTCCTCCAATACTTCCGCTGTGAGTTCAAGACCCATATGTTCTTTGACCTTAGATGGTGGACCCTGTATCAACAGAGATGTGCCGGGAACGATATCCCCAATGAAACTTCCTATACCATCTTTCTTTTTCTCCATTACCTCTTCACCGGATTATCTCATCTAAAGACACGTCTATACCTTCGTTCATTATCAAGAATGGATGTTTGTATGGATCATGTTTGGTAAACCTCATCTTCGTTATCTTGATCGTTCTTCTAAATTCACCGTTGAAATTTTCATATCCCAGATTTAACACGGAATCCGTTACGAACCCTTCCAGGCCACTACCTGGTTTCTCGTTTTCACTTATAAGTACCGTAACTACATCTTTATCCTTCAAGAATCGGCAGAATTCGAATAGATTCTTTCTAAGTTTCTCAGGAGAAGAATAGTAAAGTGAGATGGCGCTTATGGAGTCTATCACTAATCGTTTTATGTTTTCATTATCCAGAAAGTTATCCAAAAATTCTTGTATGTCTGTAAAATGGATCAACATATCTTCTCCCTCTCCTCTCCTTATCTCTCCATAATCGATCATGTAGGCATGTCCGTTTTCATATATCTTCCAATCAAGGTCGAAGGACTCCACAGCTCTACGCATGTTTTCACGCCCTTCCTCTATGGAGAGGAAAAGTCCCTTTTCACCGGATCTGACGCCTTTTTCTATGAACTGGAGTCCGAACAGACTTTTAGCACTCCCTGTGGGTCCCCTTATCAAGCTGACGGTTCTATCGGGGAAACCACCCTGACTCATGTCGTCTATCCCTTTGATACCTGTTTTTACCCTCTTCATTTCTTCTTCACCTCGATGAGATCGATATATTTTTCTGGTAATATCTTCAGAAGTTCCTGATCTTCTATCTCTAAATTCATGCCTTCGAGCACGTGTTTGAAGGACTGACCGAGTATGATCGATGTGCATCTAGATCCGATCTCTTGTTCGTAGATCTGTAGCAGATCCGAGATGGATCGTTTTAGCTCATCCAGTGTCTTATCTGTATATTGTTCGTATCCAAGTGTTTCATCCAATGTTTCATCTTCAATGTCTGGAATAAGATCTGATACTTCTAAGAGTGAATTGTAAAGCCTTCTGTAGAAATCAATCAACTTATCAGCATCTGTTTTTTCTGAGGAGCCCCCGATATCCATGGAGAAGGTTATCTTTGTTTCTTTTAAACGGTATTCTTTCACTTTACGTGTCTTCCCCCATCCCTCTCTTTTATCCACTAATCCTATCCTGTATAGGTCCTCAAGATATCTAGATGCTGTGGCGATATGGTGACCGTACTCATAGGATATATCGCTTGCCTTCACCCATTCAACAGAGTTGAGATATTTCAATATCTTTATAGAGAGATCCTTCCCAAGAACCCGGGCTTTCCGTTTTAACTCCTCCTCGGACATTTTTCCTCCAAGTTTAAAACTTTACTACATATAAACCTTTATTGCTTAACTACAGCAGACATATACCTTTGACATGTATTTATAATTTTTGCACATTTCACGGAAAACACGCTCTCCGACCAATATATTTAAGTAATCATACCATACCTTCCTTTTGGTGATAACATGGAATTCGAAGTGTTGGAAAGTACCGAAAACAGTATGAGGATAAAGATCCTTGACGCTGATGCGAGTGTTATGTACCCTGTGGTCGAGAACCTTCTGTCAGATGAGCGGGTCACGGAAGCGAATTTCTCGGTGGAACATCAGGAACTGGATGATCCCGTTTTATTCATAAAGTGCAAGGGGGATTCGGATCCCCGAGATGTGCTGACCGAGACCGCAACTGACCTACAAGGACAGTTCTCCAAAGTGTATGCCGCCCTGTTCGAAGATGAGGAGTAAAACGGTGAAAGGCTGATGGAAAGTAAGGTAGGTATCGAACTCTATCTTGTTCAGGGCAAAGGAATAGGTGGTAGGTTAAAACAGTACCCAGAGGATTTCAAGGTCCAGGAAGAGATCGATATCCACGGATGGGAAGGCGAAGGGGATTACGTTCTAGCAAAGGTCTGGTCCCGTAATTGGGAGACCAATAGACTCGTACGCAGATTATCCAAAGAACTCAGGATGAGTAGACGTAGGATCCGGTTTGCTGGGACCAAAGATAAAAGAGCGGTTACTGAACAGTGGATGTCTTTTGAAACGGGTATGGAAGTACTCAGTGAAGTCAAGATCAAAGATGTGGAGTTGAGCGACCTTCGAGAAGGATATCGTTCTTTATACATAGGAGCTCACAGAGGTAACAGATTTGAGATAATCATCAGGGATCTAGATGTGGATCTAGATGAGGCCGAGAAGATATCTGATCGTATCGGTCAGAAGATACGGGATGACAGGGGATTCCCCAATTGGTTCGGTGTACAGCGCTTTGGCACGGTCCGTCCGATCACTCATATAGTGGGGAAACACATCATACAGGGAGACTTTGAAACGGCTGTAAAAACCTATGTCGCTAACCCAATTGAAGGAGAACAGAATGAATGTTACCAAGTGAGAAGGAGTCTAGAAGAGACTTGGGATTATAAACAGGCGCTGAAAGATTATCCACATATACTCACCTTCGAAAGGGCTGTGATCCAGGAATTAGTAAACAACGGTGAAGACTACATATCAGCTATAGATGCGCTGCCTGACAATCTTCTAAAGATGTTCGTCCACGCCTATCAGTCTTATATATTCAATAGGATACTTAGTGAGAGGATGAAAGAAGGACTGCCGCTCAACGATGTAGTAGAGGGCGACGTCGTCCTTCCAGCGAACAGGGATGGATCCCCCGAACTTTCAAATCCGATAACCATCGAGAAAAGGAATCTATCCCGGAGTTCAAGCATGGTTAGAGGGGGGAAAGCTTACGTAAGCGCCCCACTTTTCGGATTAAAAACAGAATTCAGTAAAGGTGAGATGGGTGAGATCGAAAGAAGGGTGGTGGCTGAAGAGGGTTTGACCAGAGAAGATTTTGTGGTACCACAGATGAGAAAGTTGTCTTCAAGAGGAACAAGGCGTCCAATACTAGCCCCCATCGAAGATTTTGATTGGCGAATGAACGGCAGTGGATTGTGTCTATCGTTCTTTTTACAGAAGGGTAGCTATGCCACATGTCTATTGAGAGAGTTCATGAAGCTTCCAGATCAGGAAGTCAACAGGTACAGTTAGAACATATCTTTTATCTTTAGTAGGTCCAAGAAAGGAGCATCGACCCTAACCTTTTTCCTGGCATAAGCTTCCATGGCCTTCATATCTCCGGACATGAGAGCATGTAAGGTTTCACTGTCTGTTGTGATCGTTATGTCGGCTCTTTTTGTCTTTCCTTCCTTTAAATCGCTGATCTCACCATCCGATAAATGGAACGAATAATCACCGTCATCTTCGAAATTGATAGCGATGTTTCTTTCAAACTCTTGGAGTCGATCCTTCAATTTATCATTATTTTCGATCTTTTCTTCGAAGGTTTCGATAAGTTCTTCAAGCATACTTTTTACTTCATCTTTGTCAGCCATATTGAACAACTCTTAGCTCCGATAGTAGGTTGGTATTTATAAGCTTTATCAGAAATCATCCAGTTTTTTCGTTTTATTCATGTCGAGTATTTTTTGAGATGTTTTCCAAGCATGACGTGTATGGTCCGGTAGTTCACCGTGTTTATTGACCCAATTCGTCAAAAAATCCATTGTGTTTTTATCAGAGGGGTACCCACTTCCGATGTCTTGGTTCATTTCCTCGGCGATCCTCTTGATCTCCATATCACGTTCGACCTTTGCGATTATGCTCGCTGCAGATACTGCAGGATATATGTCGTCGGCACCGTGTTTAGAGATCATCTTCACGGTACACGATATTTCTCTGAGGATGTCTCTTCCAAACCTATCTTCATCCACTGATGCTGCATCAACATAGACTGTACTGTGTTTTGGGCAGAGTTCGTCGATGATCTCAGCAAAAAGTGTGACTTCTATCTGGTTCAAGCTCTGAGACTTCATCAATTCGTCGATACGATGTGCTGGTAATTGTATGCACTTGTATTCAGTCTTATCAACGATCTCCTTGTACAACCCCTCCCTTTTCATAGGTGTGAGCTTTTTAGAATCTTTCACACCGATCTTCTCCAACAGATGGTTATCTTCAACGAGTACCCCCGCTACAACCATCGGGCCGATGACGGGTCCCCTCCCTGCTTCGTCGATACCACATATCATATAACCTGAATTTTTTTGTTGGATTAAACTATTTCGATGGTCATCCGGCCTGTGTCTATGAAAAGTTATAAATATAGGGTCATGTTAAGAGTTCTAATGAGCAACATGACGGCCAAAGCGGTAGGGTAACACCTGGTCCCATCCCGAACCCAGAAGTTAAGCCTACCCGCGTACTCTGTTGTACTATGGTGCGCGAGCCCATGGGAAGCCTAGGTCCCTTGCGGACCCCTAGACCGATGGGTTAGGTTCGGAGCCTCGCTCCCTACGGGGAGAAAGGTAAACCGAACTGTTTGAAGCCTACTTTCGGACTTTGGTCCGCTGTCAGTTGCTCACTTTCTCATTCTTATACTTTATCTCTAGCATTCAGAGATGTAAGTATAATATGTTCAGAAGTTGTTTGTCAATATTAAATCATGGCAGACGATTATTGAATAATAAGGATAAATTCGAAACAAAGGTTCTGAATAGCACCACCAATATTTTTGATAATTACATGGGATAAATCTAAGATTTAATTCCCATTGAGTTTAGATAATATTAAATAGTATGTGAGTAAATATATTACTTAGAAATAATATGGTGATGGGCACCGATCATCAATCAGAAATCTACAATAAAACAAGAACTGAAAATTTCGTCATACCGAAGAAGTAATATAAGTAATAGTAGATAGCGTAGAAAAATGAGGTGATCAATGAAGTGGAAATAGATATTAATATGAATATTCACCAGATATGCTTTGAGTATAGACATTACAATAATCGAGCAAAGCGGTATAGCTTAGAGTTAGGAAGAGACAAAACTAATTTAACTAGGTGTTTGAACAGTAAGAAGAAATTTAGAACGATATTTGTCAGGAATTTTAGGAGGGGGTAACACGGTAGATTTATCAGACGTTATAAACAATATTCCTAGGCTTCAAAACCCGTATTCAAGAGATCTTACTTATCTTAGAGACAAGCGTCCATACCCTTCTCCGAAGAAATCAACATCGACGAGAGTTGTTTTTATGATATGGTTCCTGTTGACCTTCGTCCTTTCGCTACCTCAGTTCTCATTAATATTTGGGATGGATTTTATGGATGTTCAAACATGGCGTGGATTTTGGCCTTTGTTTATTATCGTTATGGGGATGACATCTGTTTGGACTGGACCTATCATCCATGTTGCTTTTAGATTGAGAGCTGGCGAACCACCTAACCGTGCATTGGTGATAGTTTTGAAAATAATGATAATTATTCTGATACTTCCCGTGCTGATAATCGTCTTTTGCAGCGACTCTAACAGTAATTCATATAAAGGTCACAACGACCACGATCTATTTGGTGACTTAATTGACCTGTGATTGCATTAGTATTAAGAAAGAGGAATTGTATGATGGATTTATCCACCAAAATTAACAGTTCAACTTCAACAATAGGATGAGTTTGATATGAAGTGGACCAACCATATAGACCTCAGTAAGAAAGCTATGTTTTCTTACAATATACGATACACGTCAGATCTGATAAACGGAGTTATATATCCCGACAGAGTAGGTCAGCAAGGCGGTCAGGTGCTGGGAGTCGATGTAGGTTATCCACACCACGCAAAAACTAAATCCCGTATCAAGAAGCTATTGATCAATCTCAGAAAGAAAAAATTAGAATCCGGTGTAATAGACCAGTTCAGCCTGGGAGTTCTACTACATCTAGTACAAGATTCAGAATCGTTTTCGTTCAGCCATCCTAATTTTGAGTGGTTTCAAACCGCAATGAAAGATATCAAAATAGATCGTAGAGTTCAATACGAGGAAGTACCCTTCCTCGGTCAAAACATAACCAAAAACGAGCATCTATCATACCTATCTTCCATGAACCAGTTGTGTGAACCTCCGGTTTCTTTGTACAACGGCTACATTAAGACAAAGATGGTCGTTAGATCTCTGTGTTCCCCCAACAAACTTCCACACCATCTGAAGGAGTCTTACATCAAAAACAAAGCATCGCTGGCAAAGAAGAAGATATCCCGTACGATGTACTGGTTGTTTACATACCTGTCTCCTTTGGCACCCCTCAACCTCTTCGCAGATCTAGGTGCGATCAAAAGTAAAACTATGGTCGAGCGTTACAAGAGGGCGAAGGATACGTCTTTTATCAAAGGTGGTGTGTCGTTTATGATGGGTTTTTTTTACTGCTTTCGGGCCTTACCGGTCAAGATGTCATCAACGATATGATGTCTGAATTTCAAAACCCCGGTCCGGTAGCATCGTTGTTCATCGACTTCTTTGATTGGGCATCCGCGTTCTCGCCGACTATGATACTATTAACCGGGCTCCTGTTCTTACCATTCGTGGGACAATTGCTGCTGTCAAGATTGAAAGTAGATAAGGACCTCGCCGAACAAGTTGGATGGTTTCATTTTGAGTAATAAATATTCTTTCCTTAAATGGTTTAACCCATTTAAAAAACCCTCTTGGATTGGCAGACCATTCTAATATTTTTAATAACTTTTACTCGATAGTCCCGTATCCGATCAGATGCCACTTTCCTTTAATCCTTCTGCTGATAGCTATCCTTTGACCGGGATCTGCGCAAACCGCCCTTTTCAGCTTTACAGCGGCTTCATCACCCCTTGCGGATGTTACCACTCCAACGGTCGTCGCCGTACCGACTGTTAGCATCAATGGTTCACGAGTTTTTATCTCCTCTACCTTGATGTCTCGATCAACGCCGACCACTTTATCCAGTAAATTGACCTGCATGACAAAGTCTTCTTTTATCGGCGGTAACTCTCCTGGATAGCCTAAAAGGTGTCCTACGAGAGAATCCGATTTGGTCAGGGACGGGTCTAAACCGGTCCCTACGCCGACCAAGCCTCCGGGTTCTGCTTTATCGAGAGATATAGAGCCACTGGTAAGTGAACGGACCTCGGTGATTATCCTATCCCATCGGGGTTCTCCAAC
>SL_8KL_010_SEDDRAFT_10000902_pt1 | contig 25893 bp, 16 predicted proteins | sample SodLakKL_010_SED_4_FD_11160 | JGI IMG/M metagenome (IMG submission 11160) | reverse complement strand
CACACGCTGGTTGCTGTGGAAGCCGCCCACATAAAATGGCACCAGGCCGGCGGCCCGGACGATGAAACCAACGGCATCGCATTGTGTTCAATGCATCACAAGCTTTTTGACCGGGGGGTATTTACTCTGTCCGATGGACTTACCGTCCAGGTTTCAGAGTTGGCCAATGGTTCAGCAGGGTTCAATGAGTGGCTTATGGCGTTTCATGGCAAATCGATAATGCCGCCGCAAAGGCCCTCATATTACCCAGAACCGAAATTCGTATCGTGGCATGTGAAAGAGGTCTTTAAAGGATATCAGAGGCATTTATAAAATACATCGACAGTGAGTTTGAATTGCTTCAATTTATTGCTGCTTCCACCCTTCAATTTTATAAAGTAACTATCCCTCACGCCCTCACGCATATCAAAAACGCCCCTTACCAAGGCAATTTGATTAGTTGCTTCAACAAGTCATGATTATTCCCATGTAAACTTTGGCATGACCGTACTGTTCCGCCATGCATACCAGATTTGGTTTATTTCCGTCTTTTCCGCCATGAATTGTATCCATTGTGACAACCTATCAAATTTTTACCCGACAAGTAGTCTATATTATTGATTTATATTTAAATATTAAATTTTTCCGTAGCTTAACATCACTCATGCGGGTAGCAAAAATATTAGTTCACAGGGTAGAAAAAATAAAAAATAATTATTTTATATAAAATTTTATTGTTTTAAATAATAAAATAATTTATTTGAATGTAAAAACATATTTCTTTGGAAAATTCATTTCTTTGGAGGGATCATGCTTGACTATGATTTTAATAATATACAATCAAAAGAACTCGACTCGTTGATATCGAATCCCTCCGGTTTTGGAAATCTTGAAATCGAAGATGAAGATTCTCCAGTCTCAATTGAATCGATGATCGCAGTCCAAAATGGTAAGTTGATGTTCGTTTCATCAGTTAAAATCGGAACATTAATAGGTTTATTAGAGACGGAAGACCCGCGCCTCAGTTTAGAACAGAGAAGACAGCGAAAACCTGATTTTAAAAGAATACCAGGAATGACGGAATATTTGCACGGATCCCCATGGGCGTATTCCGCAATCACCGTAGCGCTTTCTGGTGCATTCCATTTCAATCCTAGCAAAAGAGAAGATGGAAACTCATCGAAATTGGGAATACTAAAAATACCGAAGGGTTATAAAACAAGATGTGTAATAATTGACGGCCAACATCGATTTATTTCTTTAAGAGCTGCTTTAGGCTTGGAGCCAAATTTTGCGCGATATGCGTTATCGTATGAAAAGCAAAGAAATCTTTCAGAGGAAAACGTTGCCGTGATCTTTTATGTTTTCAAAAATGATGATGAAGGCGTGGGGTGGAGCCAACAATATTTTCATGATTTAAATTGCTTGGGCATCCAAACATCAAGGTCGTTGGGCATAAAATTCGATAAAAGATCCCCTATAAATAGACTGTCAGTCCATTTAGCAGAAAGATCTTTACCATTTGTTGGGCGTGTTGAAATGGAAGAACGACAGTGTGGGAATAAAAATCCAAATCTCTTTACGCTGAGCGCTCTCAAAAATGCGAATAAATATTTGCTCGAGGAGGTTACAGAGGATAATCTCACTGAAAAATATGATGTAGCTCTTAAGTTCTGGAATAGCATTGGCACAGTCTTTCCTGAATGGACCCAGATGCAAGGGTATGAGGTCAGGGAAAGATTTATTCATGGTTACGGAGTAATCCTTTCAGCTCTTGGTCTTATGGGCAAACACCTTTTAGAAGAACATCCTCATGATTATGAGAAACTTTTGCCCAGACTCAAAGGATTGGACTGGAGAAAATGGGCAGTACGGCCAGATGGAACGGTACAGGCAACGGATCAAGGTAAAAAAGTAGGAAACTCTTTTTGGAATGGATTTGCTATGAATGGAAATACCGTTCAGAATACAACCGCCAATGTGAGACATACAGCTATTTTATTTCGAAAAATATTAGGATTAAATTTGATTGAAGATGAAGAAAATGAATTGCATCTCTTAAAGAATGATTGAAGTTATGAAGTTTTTCGTTTCCTGGACCAAAAGGGAACCTCTCTTCCAAAAATATGATCCGTTTTGCAATATTTTGGTCTCTCCTGCAAATGTCCCGAATGATTGGACAATAAGAGAGTGGGAAGTGCTTCCAGAAGAACTGTTTATAGATAGCGGTGCATTTTCTTTTAGAAATAATAACATTCCTTCCTGTCAAGAGATTTTAAAACGCCAACTTTTGATAGGTCAAGCGTGGCCAAAGGATAAAAAACTCTATTTTTCTCATCCAGATCTTTTGATCCCACGAAAAACTACCTATAAAGATCAAAACAGTATCATAAGGCGCTCTATCGAGAGAGGGAAAGAATACATTGATCGCCTTTACAAATTTTCAAGCAAAGCGATACCTGTTGGTGTGATTCATGGTTTCGATGAAGAATCAATTGTTGCCTCATACCAAGTATTGAAATCATTTGGTTATAAAAATTTTGCGCTTGGATCTATTGGCATAAGGCTTTCAAATCATAAAAGCTTATGTTTAAGTGCAATCGATATTGTGGAAAAATACAGAATAGAACCTGTTCATCTATTTGGCATCACTTTACCTTTAGGCATTTTAAATCTTTCAAAAACTATCTTTTCTTTTGATAGTTCGACACCCACCAAATTGGCGTTTTACGGAACTGTACTTTACGGGACCCCTTTAAAAAGATACGTAATTTCACCCACGGCGGAACAAAAATTTCATATGAAATGTTTTACTTTTAGAAGTAGTATCCCAAACCCGCTGCCATGCGAATGTCCTGTATGTAAGGTTGACCCAAAAAAGTTGCTTGAAAAGTATGATTCAGCGGCAAAATTTAATCGAATCGTTCATAATTATTTTCAGATAAAATGGGAAACAGAAAAACAGAATTCAGTTGGTCATGGCCACTGATCGAATTAGAGTGGTTGCCCGAGATCTTATCCTCGTTTGATAAGTGTATTGAGGCAAGTTGGAATGGTTTGCAGCGAGAGTTAACCTCTCGTGTGCCTAACAAATTGTTTTCAAATAAGATATTCAAGCAGTTAAAAATTCTATTGATAGAAACCAATCTTGTAGCGGAAGAAGGGCGTCTTATAAAGATAACCGTAAACCCGGATAAGAGAAGTTTACAATCGCACTTCAATAATTTATTTCATAAAAGTTCAGAGACATGGGCAAGCTTCTTTACTGAAATACATTATAAGAGGGATCTTCTCTTTTACAGTCGAATAAAGAATAATCCTGATCAATTATTCCCTGAAATAGCATACTATCCTGTATTCAAACAATGGAGCAAATTTTTCCAGTACATTGACCTGGGGTTTCTCATCGATGCTGAATGTTTTATGCCCGAGTCTTATGTAACCCAGATAGAAATATTGAATTCAGTATTGATCGAAAAATGCTTAAAGGCGAATGGCGATCCACGTATACTATCCGGTTACCATTCATTACATGCAGAAGCGGATTTCCTTTCTTGGAGCAAGGGGGGGGATCTGCTCCCCTTAAGCGACGACAAAGAACTCACTCCACGTATTCCGCACGATTTAATCAAAGAGAAATGGAATGAAAGTTCGAGCGGTACAAGCTTGAATTTTAATAACATAATTGTACAAGCTTCAGAATCCTGGCGTCAAATGATTTATGCAAAGTTGTCAGAGCATTCATTATCGGACTTAAATTCCATTATTGGTACGTGCAAATTATTTATGGACCATTTTTTATTTGGTGAATTGGATGTGGATAATGATTTTTTGGATAAGGATAGGGTTAATTTAATCAAAAATAGATGGGAGTCTGTAAGTCATTTCAAATTGTCTGGTCATGTATGGAAATCCATACCAAAATTATACAAGGACTTAACTAGGTTATATTGGGGCATAAATTTTTATCGGAATTCACTGCGGAGAAAGGATACGACCGGAAAACTCTACGATGATTCGGTTTTTCAGATGGAAATTGATTTGATTAAAAAAATTCCTGTGAGATGTTATCGTTCAAAGACAAGTTTACATTCGATTATAAAATCTCAAATATCAATTTATAAGAGTATACTGCGCTTGCCTCAGAAAGTCATAAAGCAATATGAAGTCGCTGTGAGACAAATTGTTTATGACCTTGATAATTACCTGCCTGAAAATCCTATCGAAAGGGCGGAGTTGCTTGATGAGTTGTCTGAATTCATAGACTTAAGGGAAGATGAAAAAGAGCAGTTAAAAATTAAAATTGATGTACCTACTACAGTTAACATGCCAGAAAACTCAACCCTAAAATTTTTTTACTGGATGCATAGGTATTCCATATTCTCAGAATTGTCCCAAGTAAAAATATTGAATAAAGTCAATGACAAATTGAACATTATTCATAAAAAATTTGAGAGGGATATTATTTATTATGAAAAACACCAAAACTCATGGGATAAGGCCTGTAATCGCCTTAGGGGTGTTTTAAACAATTTGGATATATCTATATGAAAACATTAAGAACACAATTAGAGGTGTTGCGAGACTTGCGTGCGAAAAGAGAGACCACAATCTATAGGTATTATAATATAGAAAACCACGCTTCGGTGTTAGAATTAATAACTGAGGAAATAATTAGTTGGGATGCAAGTAATGAAATAAAAAAAGAGGTTTACGTAAAATTGTTAAATCCAGATATTTTATTTTCTAAGAATATAGTTGAAGTTTGCAAATTATTCAAGATTGTTATAATTGAAAAATATAAGGGTTTGTGTACCTTTTCGGAATAAATGTTGATATGGAAAAGTTTATATCTGGTTTTCTGTTGCAGTCATAATAACACCTTGAAATAAAGTCATTAAATTGGTATGGTTACTATTATATTCTGAACAATCGTGAGAAAAATTGCGCGCAAAACTCACTGTGGGTAAAATTACTGGGATAATTCCCTTAATAAAGGATGGTTTTTGAAGAATTTTCTATTTCCAAATATATAAGTCTTGCCGTGGGATGCTCGAATCATGGTGTATAATTCACTCGGACTGATCTCGCTTGCAGATTGTGTAGAGCAACTCACGACTACATGTCCCCAGGACTCTCCACTGATTCCATATGGGGTGCGCAGAGCGACGCCCTTCATCTCTTTATCAAGTCGTTCAGTTATAAAAATCAATTGTGCCAAATTTGTTGACATGATCGCAAGATTCTTAGCCTTCACACCTTTTTCGAGGAGTTCTTTAATGTGTGCTATTATCTTGCTCGTCTCTTGTTCATTGCACGCGAATGCCTCACCTTGCCCGTAAAATTTAAACACCCAACCTGTACCCTCATCCGCAGGGTTGATAGTGATAGGAGCTGTTTTTACAATATACTCCCTACCGGATGTAGGGGCCAGCAATGAATGCTCACCCACTAACCCAGGAACAATTTTCTTAAGGTTTAGAAACTCACGTAGATCTTTCTCGATTTCGCTTGGTGAACATGGAGATGTCATTTTTAACTGCAATTCTTTGCGCTGAACGTCTGGAATTTGATGACTGCAAGAATGAATCAATTGGTCTTGTATAGTTTGACCGCCTCCTAATTCGCAAGGTATCAATTGAATTATAGATTCGATAACCGTACGATGGGCCTGAATCATTCGACAATAATTTAATCCTTGATTTAATCGGAGATCAATTTGTTGATCTTCGTATTGGACAATACGAGGTTCCAATCTGCCTTCAATTTTGGGGAACCCTCGGTTGAACACGCGGGTCATCAGATTGTCTCCCAGTCCCAATCGGATTGATTCCTCAGTGCGCAGAGGGCGCCCTACACAATTGCCGTCTCCGATCACCAGCATACGCTTGGAGAATTTTCGGATCAGAAAATATTCTAATCCTGTGATATTGTTTGCTTCATATAAAATAGTTAGCTCAAAATAATTTCGACCTTCGCGGGGGAGTGCATTAAAAATATCGGTGTTTAGAAGCATGTCTGGAGAAATGACCCAAGTCGAATGATGTTCTAATGTTTCCTTAACGCGGGTTAAGGCATCAGTAATCGAGCGAGAAGCAGCGACTTGATTTAATAATTGCTCACCCCGAAGATCTACAACCCCCTCCAGGGAGGGGGTTAGCGTATCGGTAACAATCAATAGGTTATCTTCTACTGACTTGGCAATATCTTGGAGAAGTTTTTTGGATTTACGGGCAGAAAAACTCTGGCAAAAAATATCCGTCACATGAGGGTTAGATAGCACGTCAATTAGGTTGTCCACTATTTCTGGACGCCCTGAAACGATGCTCCCGCCAGCAAATGAAATGCCTTCCCGATTTGACACTTCGCTGAGGCGCTGCAAATCATCCAAACATCCCTGCAAATGATAAATTCCATTTAATTCTGTTTTCGCCTGAGAAACCTTTAGAGTTGCGCCCACCTCCCCCCGTGAAGGACCCCTATTGATAATTATCCAATTATCTTCTTCACCAAAACTGCACATCTGCCCAAAAACAGGATATTTTTTGTTTTCAGTGTGAATCAAAATTTTTTCTCCAGGCTTGGGAGGGTCGACTGAAAAGCCCTTTGGATTGTTCAAGGTGAGCAACCGGCGATCACCAACTCGAGTGATTTGAAAGGAATTATTCCACTCCGTATATGCCCGACCTTCAGTGCGCAGCAATTCAATTTCTCTCCTCAGCGCTTCTCGTATGCGATTGGATTCATCAAGAACTTCAAAAGAATGATATTTTGAATGCTCTATGCAAATAGAAGTGTGCTTGCAACCTTCACAAGACCAACTTCGATCCGTTTGACAGTAAAAATGGCAGGCACGCATCCCGGAATTGACTTCCTGTGAATAGTAGGGACAAGATTCCGCTTCACAATCGGTCGGATTGTAATCGATCTTGGGCAATCTTTCTCCACTGCTACTTAAAAGCAACCGGTGTCTCGCCAACAGGAAACGCCGAAAAATGTCCATCAGACGGTCTTCTTCATTAAGAATAGTGACCCGATTATCTTCTGCAACCTGAGTACTAGAAGTCATTAAAATGCCCTTGCGTTTATCTTTAACCGCAAAGCCGTGTTGCAGTATTTCTCCCACGAGGTAGACGTATACTTGGTTACTGTGACTCGCATGAAGCAATCCGGATTTAAGTTCGAGGATTATATGTTCTGTGCGAAGATCAATGTCCCCGTGGATTGCACCGTTGGCAACTGGCACTTCGGCATCCCAATGATTTGAATCTTTAACCAACTCGCGTACACTAGCAGACTCAATTAATTTGACAATCTGATTTTTTGCGGTGCTCCACTCGCTCCCATAGAGTCGCTGGGTTTCACCCAATTGCCCAAAAGCCCCAGTTAAGAGAACATCTGGTTGTATGGATCGAAGTAAAAATTCTCTCGGGTTCTCTTGAAATTCATCAAAGAGTTCTGTCTGCCGATCCGAGGTGACAATTTCTTGGAATGTACTATGCACCAAATCACCAACAAAAATTCCACCCAAATTCCTCTCTTCTGTCCGCCGAAGTCCTTTCGTCCCTCTAGCTTGCAGCAATAAACGGCGCTCACATGTTGGGTCTTTCAACACCTGTTTAGTGCCAATTTTAAATTGTGGCTCAAATAAAATAAGTTGCCACACATTGAACCATGCTATTCCATCAAAGACACCAACTATTGCTTCAGCTCGGAAGGTGCGGCCTATCTGGAACAGCGATTCAAATTCCTCATCTCTAAATAACTGCAGAACCCCTTCATTTGGCTTACCCACTCCCATCGCACAAACTGCTGGATTTTGATCGGGGTTTTCATTTACCGCTAACATAGCTACTGGCATATTCGCAACTGAACCCGTATCTCTAATTTTTACCACCCATCGTCCGCCATGGGCGGCACTCCGAGCCTTCGGCCAGGCGATCTCCCCTTCGACAAATACAGTTTGATGGGAATAGATAATACCTTCTGATGGATTGATTGTTTTCACAAGCAGTTGCACCTATATTAGGGTTCGGTCTGATATGATGCTTTCGCCTTTTTCAAAGGATAGCCGGGAATCTCCCAGGCAATCCGGACAGGATCCCAGACAAAGAGGCAAGATTTCCGCAATCATAGGTATAAGTTTGGAAATCCCTCCTCTTGGGATTTTGAATTGTTCATATAGTTGTTTGCCTCGAGGATCGGCAATGGGCCTTTCTTCCAAATGGCAGGACAATACCTCTTCCCCCGGTACTTTTTTAAGGATATTCTTAAGATTTGTGTAAGACTCAGCTACCCCTTGATAAAATGCTGTGATTGAGGGCGAAGATGCCAATCTGGCAAATTTGAATAGAGCCTGTTCGGATAGACCTCTCTCCTTTAACAAATTCGGGCTTTGTGCCGCGGAGTACAAAGTATCGGCCGTGTAAGATCGATCTTTCAGCAGATCGAGAATCGCTTGTTCATCCTTCGATGTGTCACATTGTTTTTTAGTGGAACAAATATCTTCCAGGTTTATTTGCATTTCCAAACTCTTAATATAAGAGTCTGTAGTGCCATTGCCTCCTTCAATGTTGTCATAGATACATGCATAGAAAGAATAGTGCGCATCCTGATCTTGCCGATAGGTTTCTGAAGAGGTCTTGATGAGGTCTAAGTTCGTATTCGTTTTGTCGGCTATATCCCGACTAATCGCCATGGCAAAAGACTGGACAAAGGAGGCGGTTATTTCCTCGGCCATATTATTTCGAGCAGGAATAAGAATCTCATCCCGCCACCACCCCCAATTGTCCTCGCAGGCGATATCTCCAGTCGCTTCCGAGTCAAAAAGATCAAATCCCATTTTATCGCACAAATTCTGACTTTCTCGGAAAACAGAAATTATTTCATTTTCGTTAATGTCCCTAATGGGAAGATTTTGTGTGACTTGTGTTCGAAAATCCATAAATTGCAACGCTTTCAGGATTTTGATGCAGTCGAATGAAAAACCAATCTTTGGGTTGGAATCTGCATTCGTTTCCAGGAAGGCTTTCCGCCAGATATAACGGTAAACCAAGCGCCAATAATGTTCTTCAAAAGTAATGACATCTTGGCACCGAGTCATTTTGGTTTGGATTTCTTCGAGAGTAATTGTTCCTTTCAAAGTTAGACCTTGAGTGTGCAGGCGAACAGTAGGAATAACCGGTCGATCATTGTCATGATCATGGAATTTCAGGTTGATGCTTAAGGATGCACGAGGTGGGCGGTTAGGAACTGCTCTAGGATAGCAACTAACCAAGTTACTATAAAAAAGACGAAGCAATTCGTTTCCTCCAAACTGCAATGAATCTACCCCTAAGGATGGCCCATCAATATTGATAGGATTGTTTTCTTCCGACTTGACGATTAAATCGTATGTTTGCGCCGAGGCAGAAGGTTCACAGGAAAGGGGTATGCCGGACCCGGGAGGATCGTCTGGGCTTTTGACCCGAGAACGATCGGCCGTTAGGGAAAGATTGGTTCGCCCATTTTGATCAACTGGCACTACTTGCACTTGCAACGTTCTGGGATTACACAGGTGTGTTGTCTGTGGGTTGAATCCACTCAACGCTGGAGGTATTGGTCTTCCAGAGAGTTTTTCTTCGAGAGTTCCTATTTCTTCGGCATTCCGAACAAGATCGGACACATCGGCGCAACGTGGATGGTTTGGCACTGCATTCCATTCCCCACGCCATAACAGGAAACTCCATCGATGTTTAAATCCCCCAGGCAAGAAACTGGCCAAGGTTTGAAGTTTCGACTCTGACACATTAACGGCACCCTGAGGTCCAATCCTTTCCACCGAGATCATTCCTCCGAGCGGATTAGGTATGAATGTTGAGGGAACAACCCACCTCGGATCACGTGACTGCCCAAGGTTATCGATGGGGAGATTGTTAAAATAGTCAGAAGGGTGAAGGTATTGGTAGTTCTTCCCCTCGAAACGTTTAACCCATTTCTCAGCTGCTTCCAGTACCAGATATGATTGTTTTTCACCGTCACTAGCCCGACCCGCTCTAATCTCAGTTTGCAGGTTGATCCTCCACTCTGGCGGAATCATTTTCCTTTGGAAAAGATCTAGAGAATTTTGTATCCTCCCAGGCAAACCGTGCACAGGAACAATGGCCTGTTTAATCTGTTCAAGACATTGAGATACTAATTTTTTACAATCCTCACGACTCAAGCCATCCCCAGAATAAAGTGCAGTCATCCAGTTATCGAGAGTGTCTCTGTGTCGAGGTTGATTTAGGAGACCTATAGCCGAATTTAGATCACATATCTTGTGTATACTTTCGGACATTTCGGTAAGGCCTTGCCATCCCATAAAGTCAAAGATTGCTGACAAAGCGTGTTGATTGCGGATAAACTGATTTTTGGCGTCGAACAGAATTTTAAGATCTTCTTCTGTTGGGCTGAAATATCGTTGCTCATTTTTAAAGGCAAAAAGGTCACCCGGGCTGTTGCCCAGCACCATCAGCGTCAAGGGGAAGTCCTCTGTTCCACGCCCGCCGCGACCTTTTCGCTGTTGAAAACTGGCCGGACTAGGAGGTGCTTTAAATTGAGCCGTAGCGATGAGTTCAGGATGGTCGAAGCCAACCTCTAAGGTGGAAGTGGCCACCATACAATCCCACTGACTGATATCATTGTCGGGAAAGTTTGGGGACCTCCTGGTGGAACCACTAATGCGACCAACTATGCGCATCGAGCGTATATATCGATCAGGACTGTTACCCATGCTCCACCAGCATTCACCCTGTTGATATATCCCGCATCTTTCAAAGAACTGATGAGGTGGAACCTCACAAGGCTCTCTTAGAATAAACTTAGGACAGTTAGCATTCCCCGAAGGAGCCACGGTTTTATCCCAACGCCCTCTCGGAGTACGGAATTGAAATAGCCGCTTCCCAGGATTGAACTCAGCATCATCCAGATTCTTGGTAATTCGCCAAACTGAATCAATCGAATCAACAAAGGTAAGCAAACGATATTTCGCTTCTTGCCCACCGGTTTTACGCATGGCGTGCCAGAAAGCCATGAGAGCTTGCAGCAAAGAGGCCTGTTCAGAAACCACTCGTGGTCGCAGTCGTCCGTTGTTAATATCATGAGTTTCTCTAATGGGAGGAGTTTTAAGGAGATAGATATACTCTCTTCCCAAGGGTTCGGTCTCTTCCTCACTGGGTACTAAAACCCGGCGTTCCATCTGGGTAGATGAAACTCCAAATATTGCGCTACCCACCTCCGTGGGATTTCCAACGGTGGCACTAGCTCCAATAAAAATAGGGGGGCATGGGTTGGGAAACATCTGCCCATCATTACCTTTGATATTTTTAAGATATACCTTCAGGCGTCGGGCAAGATTGGACACGTGCGATCCTACTTGTCCTTCATAGATATGGATTTCATCAAGCACTATGAATCTGGGAAGGTGCGTAGATTTCTTCCACAAGGTTTTTCTGCCATGCAAATCCATCAATCGATTATGCAGCGTATCTATCGTGGATATAGAAACGGTAAATCTCCCAGGATTATACTGATTTAGCGCCGGTATGAGGAAATCCTTCACCTGATGATCATTCTCATTCTCCTTACAGAAGGGTACAGAATAATAAGCACCATCTGGTTTGCGGAGTCTTATTTCCCCATCTATTCCTTCATAGTGACAAATCGGACAGCTAATTTTGAATGGATCTGGTCCATCTTCATTTGTTCCACTATGCCCAAGAGCAACTCGGAACATTTCCTGAGGCTTATATGTGAGGATTTGTTCCGTTAAGTTTGAAGATAGGATAGACCGCTTGAGATGATAGGCATAGTACACATAACGCTCTAGCTGATTATTACAAAGATCTATTCGCGGGTATACAAGTAGAGCGTCGGGTCCATATTTTTGATGACTTTGCCGCAGCAGGTTTACAGTGGAGTAAAAAAGAATCGGAAATAAGAATGCTTCAGTTTTACCAAAACCGGTTCCGGCCGTTATCATGACCGGGGCGCTATCGCCATCCTTCAGAAGTGCGCTATCGAGCAGGGTCCGAAAACAATTCAACTGAAAGGGCGCCACTTCGTTGATCCCAATTCGATCAAGAAACTTTCCCCATACTTCGAGTAACCAATCTCGTCCTTCCGGGCTTTGAATGACTCCCCATTCTTGAAAAACCAAATCTCTATGCTGGATATCCGTTAAATAATTCTTAATACCATCGAAAAAATTGATATTTCTCCTTGGGCGCAACCGCGCTTGCGAGTGAACCTTGAGCATATGCGTCAATCGAGGTTGGTCCCCAATGGGAGTATCTTCAGCCATTCGTTGGCGGAGATTTAATAGGTAATAAGCCAGTTCATAAGCGTTAGACCGGATCCGTTGACGATCAAAGGGGCGGATCATCTTGGCGCGCAGGCGATCTTTAGAACCGGTGAGATCATCAAGCAGTAACTCGAAAATACAAAAGGGAAGATACTCTTTCTGGTCCTGCTCCCACTCCCGCGCATCTGGATATACCATTAAAAAATCGACTTCGTGATCTTTCCAGTACTGAGAAAATTTGACGAGAAGTGTATTGACGTCTGCAAAGCAGTCGATCGATCCGCCGGACAAAAATCTACGGCATTGTTCATCTGCCCAATCAATCAACTGCAGTTGCAATTGCGACCAAGAAACAAATGGTACGTCGCTATCTTGCAAAACCGGCAGGATCGCATTCCTCACCCAAGTAATAAATGTATCAGTGATTTCTCGGTTAACAGTCTGAGGCATAGCATTAATCAGTTATGTTTACTTCTATTTTTGTAATCGTGTCTGTATTTTTTTGCTGAATCAAAAGATTTACTAATTTATTGCAATGATCCGGATCTGAGAGATCAAATTGTTGAGGTTCGCTTGGTTGCGCTTGCATAGTTGCCCAAGGATTTACGGGTTCTTTTACTTTAGGATATAATGATGTTGGTCCGTCTGGGCGCCTTTCTTCAGGTTTTAGCGATGGTGGTTTTTTTCCGCGGTCTTCTTCAGGTTTTAGTGATGGCGGACCGTATGACTGTCTTTCTTGAGTTTTGAGCGATGGTGGCCTGTCTGGTTCCCTTTCTTCAGGTTTTAGCGATGTTTTGTCTGATTCATCGTCATCGACGATTCTACCACTCGACAAAATTTCTTGCTGATCTCTTTTCACTTCTGCTTTAGATAGTTTGGCTTCAACCTCTTCGATTTTTGTTTTGATTTCATCTAATTCCAGCGAATCAGCGGAATCTTGAATCGAATTCAATTGATTTTTGATTTCTATCGACTTCTCTTCATTCAAGAAGTCCCCTAACAGCATAAGTCGGTTCCTGAGGGCCGAAACTTTCGCTTTTGCACTGTCCACCAATTCTACTCGTTCTTTAATTCTCCTTCCGGTTTTGGGAAATACACCTGAAGTCAATACCCGCGCATTTTCGATGCTCGATAGAATTTCGTTTATTTCTAAATCGAGAAAATAACTGCTCTTTTCTTCCAGTTCCTGTTTTGCAGTTTCTTTTTTTTCAATTAACTGCTGCTGTTCTTGTTTTCGTTGTTCCAAGATCATCTTTTTTGAGGTCTCGACTTCATCCTTTAGATCCAGAATATCTTCTCTGAAAGGGGCCACTTCCGAAAGATCAGTCATCTGCCTGTCACAATACGCCTGATATTTTTCTGAAAGTTTGGCACTCAACTCTACTTCATCATTGAAGACCACTCTTATGGTATCTAAATAGTGCGCATGAAGGGCGTTTGCGTGTTCTATAATTTTATCTTTCGTTAATCCCTCTAATCCTTCACCCCCTGTAATGCCCTGGTATGGGTCAACTAATTCTTGGACATCAATTTGGTTGACAGTATAGTGAGTCCGAATCTGCTCTTTTATCTTTTCTTCATTATTCCGGTGATCCATAAGAGCATTTAAAATGGTATCTTTGTGAGGGTCCCAACTGGACCGACCTTTCTTTGACGTTAAGACACTTGGAGAGGTCAAGACTTTTAGACATTTTTTTGCATCTGCTTGTGTAATGTTATTGCTCTGGGCAAACGCGACAATGTCCATGACCCCCTCTGCTATCGTTCCCATAACTAATTGCTTGATCGTCGGATGCGATATGCTTAAAGGGGGGTAAACGCTAATTCGTCTATTGACTGCTTCACAAATCCATGAACAAATCTCCTCTTCTAATAAACTATCGGGATCCTCACGGTGAAATTGACTGATTTGCTGTTCGAGGGAAATCACTTGTTTGTAGTGCGGAATTTTTGGATCTTTGCGATCGACAAACCGTCCCAGAGGAATCTTTCCAAAATCCACACCGTCCTTGATTAGGAATAAGATAAAGCCCTGCTGATCGACGCATTCCTCTATTTTTTCTTTGATGGCATCTTCTGCCGGATTTCCAGTCAGAATACATATTACCAGCAGGTTCTTTGGAAATGCCGACTTGGTCAATTCTCTTTCCAGATCTCCAAGTTCGGGATCAGGATGATCCTTTACTTGCATTTCGAAAAGAGCACTTTTCTGTCCTAAGCTCTTTGGCGATTGCATTTCGCTCAAGTTATCTAACTCACTTATGTATTTGCTAAAGCCGATCAGGATGTCTTTCGCCACCTCATCATCATATGGGTCATTAACTCGCCGCTGAATCCGCTCCTGTTTGCTGGGATCTTTGGCTGGAGAAACAAATCCAAAGTGTTCGTAAAGCACATCAGTAGCCCTAAAACCCCCATCACATTCTTCCAACCATGCTGGGTAGCGATTCTCGAAGATAACTGCATCAGCGAGGAGTAATTCCGCTAAATCGGCATCAGAGATTATTTCGTGGTGAATTGTTTCCAAAATGTTCCACTGTCCCTGAAGGTTTTGCCATATCGTTTCAGTGTTTGCATTAGTGACAGTTCGACTCTCGAGGTTTTCCCCCAATTGACCGGCGGTGACGGTGTTTCCTCGCCAGAGTCCAACAAATCTTTCAGGTATTTCTACTCCCGATATAGTGCTGATAATTTGCCGAAAAGACTCTGAGGGCAAACCTTCAAAGGAGGTATTGGTTAGATTTAATTCATTTCTGTAGCGGTCAATCCAAGTGTCCTGCGCTGCCCCTGCGACTCCTTTTACAAATCGATGGGTCACACCCAAAACGAGGTAAAGCTTATGTCCTTTATCCCCCATCAAGTTGAAAATGTATTTGAGATGGCGCGATAGCTCCATCACGCCTGTTGAACCCTTTTTATCAAGGGCATCTTCTAAGGATTTTCCCATATCGATCAGAAAAACCGGCGGTTTGTCTTCATTCTGATTCAGGGCGGCGCACAACTCAAAGAACCCGTCATGGGTATGAATTTTTCCTTGAAAAGAACTGTAGTCATTTTTACAGATGGCACTATCTGAGATTGCCTCTAAGAGTACTGTTTCAAAACCTTCCTTGGTAGCTTCAGATAATTCGCCCGTAAAACAATTTACAACCCCTTCTTCATTTAGTTGACTTTCCACTTTGGCAAAGAAGGTCGAACGCCCGCTGCGCCGCGCGCCGCGAATGCTCAGACCGTTATCTTTGCAGGGATCTAAAGAGAACAACTTCTGCTTGATTTTGCTTGAGAGCGCTATTGCATTTTCGTTGTATCCTATTAGACGCATAATGATTCATTCCTCATAGGTTTGAAAAATGCAGGGTAATGACCCCTGCCTTTTTATCTCTAATAGCGTTAAATATTTTGAAGATACATTGGTCCAAATCATTCTTCCCTTCGTAAGATCCGGACGACAACTCTTCTGATAGTAACGCTTCTAAGGCCTTTAAATGGTTGCTGATGGAAACGATTTTTTCCCGATAACTGCGCTGTTGTGGAATCTGTTCAGCGATCCTGTCTACCAATGCGGCAATTTTTTTTTCTACATCTTCCAGACCGTACAATGATTTAAACGGATTTGCATCCTGCTTTGGCCACGCGGCTTTTTTGTTAACTTTTGCGGCAAGATTATGCAACTCATCAAGCTGTCCTTGCAGCGCATTTCTCGCGTCTTCAGGCACTTTTTCCAAGCCTTTTTGGATATCCTTAAATCTCCTATTCGCATCCTCATACTCGAGAATTTTTTGTTCAACGGTAGTGTGGCCAACATAATTAATTCTGTTAACAACCTGGTCTTTGGACTCAGATAATTGCCCAAGTCTGGCAATATCGATTCCTGCTGCCTTGTATTTTGATATTTTTTTTTCAAGGAAAGTTTTAGTGGCTTCGTATTCGTCTTTGAGAACCTGCAGTTCACGATATAGATCCTTATAGTGGTATACCTCACCTTCTGACTTTACCTTACTTTGGCCTTCAAGTAATGCGAGTAACCAGTCGGTATGGGCTTTTATGGATTGTGCATCTCCTGTTCGAATAAATTTAGAAGCTAATAACTTATCTATTTTATCACGTTTGATGCCGTCCGGGGATGTTTGAAGTTTGCGAAGAATATATTTTACAGGTGGGATTTGTTCGATAGATGGAACTTTATAGGCGTTTCCAACTTTATCGATGTACAATCCCAATTTCACTAATCTCGCACTATTTACCCAATGGTAATTGTCATTCCTTGCCTTTATTTCTCCAATTTTATAACTTCGGCCTTGTTTCGTTAAGTCATCAATTAAAACACGCTCATTTTCTGCTGGACAATAGATACAATCTTTCTTGATTTGAGCTAAATGTTTATCTATCTGAAGACGGTTATACCAATCCCGAGCTTCCTCCTCTTCAATGTTGCTTGTGGCTAAGCGAACAAAAAAACCTTCATCAAATTTCTTGCCCTCCGGATCGGTGCCATTGATGAAAAGGAAACGACTCTCTAATTCTATTGGGCCTGAATAGGAGTCCTTGAACTTTTCCCATGTGCTGCCCGATAAATCATGAGGGGTATCCGCATCTTCGATCATCAAGACTACCATAAACTTTTCGCTTTCAATCAGTTCAATTATTTTACTATAAAGTTCTATTGGCACCTCTTTGCCTTTAAAGACATTGAGAGCGACCTGAACCGGAACACCTTGTGAAACCGACGTTTGATATAGAATGTTAGGGTATCCAGCAAAAAAACCCCTTATGGGGGTTCCTGGGTGAGAATTGAATGACATTATCCTTTGCAACCCAATCATCATGGAAGAGATCTGCTCCTCAGGTTCCAACTGGAGTTTGAGGAGCAATGCTTTGTCCTCGCTCTCGCTAAGGGTTCTCTGGATGATGACTCCGATTTCGTTTAGAAAATCGTAGCACAACCGGAATTCATCGCGATCAGCGGGTTGTTCGAATATTGTCATCGCCGGTTGCAGAGAACCACATTCCGTTCGAATAGTGGCTGTAGTGAGGCCAAATTTTTCCAATTCGGATTGTTTGATTCCCTTCCATTCACCCAAAAGGGTACTCATTTTGTGTTCGAGTAATTCAGCTATTTTTCTCTCGGACACCTGGCCTTCCTTGAGTTGATTTAAAACCTGATTGATCCTGTTTTTATCGAAATAATAACTGCTCGAGGTATCGAGACGCGGTGTCAGTTGTAGGGTCTGATAGCATATTGCGCCATCAATTTTTTCGACTTCTTGAGCTTTAGCCGAATTGAATATCCTGCCCATTAATGACAAAGAATACCGGGGGTTACCGCCTGTAAGTTCGTGAAGGCATTGATTTACCCCCCTATCAATTATAGTCTCAGGTTGGAATTCTTGATCCTTCGCACCCTTTTTAAGATGGTCGCAAAGCATCTCCCACTGCTCCTCTTCACGAAGAGATTGTAGGGTAAAGATATACTTCTGGAACTCTCTGATAGTTGGTATCTGTCCAATTTTATTTATAGCGCGGGCGCTGTTTGCTGACAATCCGTGAAAAATATGCAAGCCGTATAGCTGGTTACTAGCCTCCTTTTGCAACTGTTGAAGGAGTTGCCAGTACCCTTCTAAGTTTTCTTCAAGATCTTCAGAAAGCTCTTCACCCACTATGGACTGAGTTTCGTCAATAAGGAGAAATAAGTTCTCCTGGTATTTGTTACTGGCGGCTGTTATAAATGCGCTGGGATCCGATGCTGTGATTCCAATTTTTTCACAGAGCGCGGTAAAAACATCGTTGGGATTTGAATCAGCTGGTTCAAAGAAGACAGCACGTGCCTTTAAGGAACGTTCACTGTTTATTTTGTGCTCAAACGTCCTTAGCACATGGGTTTTACCGTGGCCCCACTCGCCGAATACGATGGTGTGCTGAGCGGTCGCTGGGTAGTCAGGATGGTCAATGGCTTCGAAAACGTCTTCCACTCTTTGATCCAGTTGGTCTTCGTGGCCTCGCAAGGGAAAAGTCGCGGTTGACGAACTTGCTACTGCAAGGCTCTCAAACGGATTCCTATCAAACAAATCGTTTAAATGCATTTTACGTTTCCAATTTTAGATTCAGTTGCCCCGTGGGTTTCGGTAAGCCTGATATTTCATCAATGCCAATCGGTTCGCCCTTAAATTTCTTTGCCTGATTCCAAAGCTCGATATTAAGGCGTTTAGCAGCAGAATAAGCAGATTCGCTGGAGGGATTATTATTGTCGCTTGAAATCCTTCGAAGAATTCTGAAAACAATCTCTGGCTCAACAAGTCCAATTTCAAGCATTTTCGAGAAAGACTCAGGCCTCATCCATGCTTGGTGCTTGCCCCAGTTTTCAATTGGAAACCTATCGAATCCCAACGCCGAATAATTTTCATCGCGTTGAGGGATTATATTTTCAATTTCCCTTAATAAACTTTTAGCATCAACTTTATGGCCCACCTTCGCGTCAGAAAGGTAGAAATATGACAAGGCAATTTGATAAACAGTTAAGGCCGGAGGAGCATGGTCGATCACTAGTCCGAAATCTCCTTCCTTGATGATCCCAAAACCCTTCAAATTTTTAATTAGATTATCAAACTTGAATGCATTTAGTTTTTGATTAAAAACATAGTGATCAAGGAGTTCCTCTTTTAAATATTCTTTTGGGAGTCCAGGGGGCATAAGTTTGCTGCAAAAACACAAAGCTTCTCTTGCGTGTAAAACAAAGTTGTGACCCAGAATATATTTTGCCTGAGTACTTGCGAGTTTATTATCTTTTATCACTTCACCTAATCTTTGACCGGTGAAAAAACCGGGGTGGTCCTCGGGGTCATGTTCAATCGTTAGCTCAAAATTGTCTCTGTCCTTATCTTTTCTTATAAGTCGCAGATGTTTTAATGAATCTCGAAAATCCTTGTGCTTAGGGCCAAGAGTATCTCCTAAAGCGTCGCTATCCTCTCTTGATATTGACCCACCATTTCGTTGGAAATACTCAATCGTGCGCAGCATATCTCCCGGGTTGATAACGGCCCAAGTTGCAGGCTCTAAATTTCTAAGAGCATACTCCGTAAATTTTTCTGTCCACACAAAATCAGACATCGCCTAAGTGCCTTTTTATAGAGATGAAACGATTTATGAGTTCGGCGACCACTAAGGTCATCTCATCATCGCCATGGAAGTGGCGTTTCAGATCGAACAGCCTTATTGCCAAAGTCCGGAGTTGCTCCAGTTCGGGGGCAATCCCCCATCGTACTCCCCCTTCAAATGCTTCCAGTTCGAACTCGGCGATATGTAGGCTCAGTCTCCTGCCGTTTGAGTATTCATCGTTAGAGAACGTGGTCTTTATCCAACTATGCCACTCACTCGGCGGAGAACTATGAAACAGATGACTAAGGTCTGGTGACTCCACGAAAGCTTCCCGCGGCACCTCAGTTATTAAGTAGTGCAGGGAATTAAAACCTCTGCGCACTCGATCGATGAGTAGACCGCGTTCCAAGAACCTAGGATCATATCGCGAGGTGGGATTCAGTTGCCCGCTTCCTGCAGCGAGGGTGAGGCCCAAGCGGGAAGCGAAGGCATCAGGGGTCAGGGGTTGCCTGCGCAGATGATCGCAGAGGGTCACAAAGAGCGGTTTTGGCAACGTTACAACCTCTCCACCGCCGTTGGAATTAAACCAAGGCAGTTCTCCACCAATTAGAACCTGCCCTTTTTGGATGAGATCAAGGACGTTACCGTCTAACTCTCCAACGAGTTCCAAAAGAAAAGTTTCAACTGATTCTTTCAGGCTTCTTGCGAACTCATTCGCCGCATTGATACCTTTGTAGCTGATCGGGAAATCGAATTCCTGGATGAAGAAACCACGTCCGGCGGGTCGTATTTGGTGGCCTTTAAAGTAGGATATTTCTCCAGTTTCCTTATCCTTGAAGTAAGTTGAGTAAACCTTTAAACGGTAGAACCATTTTCCGTTAAAACACTTTGTCTCACCTGCAAAGAACCGAGAGCGGGAATTGAAATACGCTACCTTGCGCTCTCGAGCATCACTGGATATAATTAGGGCAGATATTTTCCCAATTAATAAAAAAAGAAGGTTTAATTCCCAGAGGTCAGAAATCGCTAAACCTCCCCCGCAATACCGAGAACCTTTCTTACTACCTGATATGCTAAGAAAAGCATTTTTGCCTTCTGGTTCTATTATTTCAGCTAAATATGACACCCCCATTTTGTTGACATTAACCAAAGTATTCTTGATAAGTTTATTGTTCATAAATACTCACTTATTTAAGGACAATGTCTTCTTTGTCATCGATTAATTTTTGAATTTCAACACTGCCAATCTCAGAATATTTGATAAGTTGTTGTCTTTTTGGTTCGCTTTTTCCAGATTCCCACTCTGATATTCGTCCCCTTCGGGCTTTTGAGGTTAAGCCCAGTTTCCCGGCAATTTGGTCCTGCGTATATCCCAAATGTTTTCGTATTAATTTCAACTTAACGTTTAATTTCATTTTAAATTCAAACTGTTCGCTATTTAGAACACGTCCTAAAACGATCAAAGCCAAAAGGAATAAAACTCCTTTTGGCTTTATCAGTGAAATAATAATATTTGTTAATATAATTTAGCTTATATCTGTTAATTCCTTAAATTTATTAAAAAAAACCCACGTATTGTGAAATCCTCTCCTGCGATTTCTGTTATTCTTCCTGAAAATAATTATATCGATACCTATCTCTTTACATAACTTGCATGGGCATTTCTTCCAAGGTTTATCTTCTAAAGTCCTTGAATATTTTTTATATAGGCTTTCATCACCGCCCATGAAACGACCATATGTTTCAATTTTGGACATTACATGCGTAATGCTGATAGCATTTTTATCAAAATCTCGCAACGCAGTCAAACAACAGTTCTCTAATTCAATCAGTTCTTCTTTTGAAACTTTTCCGCTTTCAAGCGCTCGGTTTGATGCCTTTCCTTTATCGGCAGGAGGGACACGGATTGCAGTATAATGGCTCAGATCAGGGGAATAATAGTTGCTTGAAGCGCTTAGCCATGCCTGTCTTAGCATTCCTGCACTATCGACAGAACTAACTCCTAAGGCGCTAAAGGATTTGATAGCATTTAAGCGGGCAACACCAAAAAGATGGATCTTTGTTTCTGGATTTTTCACCTTTGCTATTTCTTTTAATACTGAAAGTATTTCAGCGTTTGTCGACTTGACCAACCCGCCGATTGCAATATAGGTATAACCCATTTTTTGGTATACACTAACAGCCTCTGCATAACTGGCAGGATCCCAACCCTGTACAGCCCCAATAGGGGTGAAGGAACATCCTTTCTTTTTATGCCCATCGATAAAATCTTTTGCATTTTTAATGGTCAGTTCATAGCGTCTTAGCTTTTCACTTTCATCAATTTGAGTTTCCTTGCAAATCAGTCTATTGTCGCAATTAAATAAACTGGATTGGTATCGACCATTTTTATTGCTAATGACTTGGGTTTTTGGATTAGCCTTAAGTTCCAAATATTCCGAAAGGGTAATTTCTATCCATTCGGATTTTTCCACTTTAAAGTAGCGATTGCATTTGAGAACAGAAGGCACAATTAAATGATCGATGGAAACGCCATAATTAAATCCTAATTCTTCATAATATGATAAAAGTTCTTCGGTGTTATAAGGAGGCATTTCTTCAGTTATATAATTAAAAGCACCGCAATCACCGAGCACCGGCACATTTAAAGGAAGTCTTAGATATTGGTGGATCCCCAATTCCTTGGCTTTTTGTGTTTTCTTTAAACTATCTTCAAGGACGGTGCGACTGACTAATATGCCATCGCAATTCAAGTGTCCGTATAGTTCATAGTGATATGCATCGTGCTCATAAGGATCCCGGTTGGATGAAGGAATGTCTCTTTCAAAGTCAAAAAAAGGGTCTACCCGATCATCCCAATCCGGTAGAAAGAAAAACATGCTACTATTTCTCTTTTCATAATTTACCGCATATTTATCTCTTCGCCCATAATTTTTATTTGAAAATTCTCCTTTTACCTCTTGATAAAGATTTTTAAAGCGCTGGTATTCGCAAGCATTTCCTGAATTCCGATATTCACGGTGCAAATTTGAGAATGGAATATCTTTAACCTCTAATTGACTGCGGATATAAGTTTTTACTTGTAAATCTGTGCAATGATTTCTCAAGGGTCTTTTACAAACTTGCGTTCTTGAACTTAATTGCCTTAGGTAATCATCAAACTCCCCCTTTGACCATTTATCTTCCCATTCGGAATACATTTTCCATAAAAGTTCCTTGGCAATCTTGGCGTTTACAAGTGTGTTATTTGCGCCTGTAATATTGTTCAATCGACTGTCCGCATAAATCCAGTTGTCCTGCAAGCATTTAGCAGTCGGGTCATTGGGATTATTTGATATGAAAAGGATCTGTTCAGGGCGCTTGGATATTTTTATAGCGGCTTGAAGGTCGTTGAAGACAGCATCCAAGTAATCTTTTCCAAGGATTATCAAAAAGAGATCATCTTCCGTGGAATTTTCAACAAGACTTTTTATTGAGGCAGGATGCTTGTCATTCGAACTGTTTAATAACTCCCACCAATTCTGAGATACATCCTTTTTGGTTTGATTAATTCCTTTATTTATTTTGCTGAGTATGGAAGGGTTTCCATTTCTATGTTCTTGGAATGTTATGTCATATGGAACAATTTTATCTTCTGCTTTGATTAAGCCATACCCAGCGGATAAAATCCAGAAGTGAGCCGCTTTTTCTCTATTGTTAATCAATCCCCAGGCATCCCGGTAAGAATCCCACAGTGGTCCTTTATATAATTCGATTGCTTTTCGAGGTTTTAAATGGCTGCTGCGAATTATTTGATTCCATTGATTAAATACATTTTCAGCTGACCCGGATTTTATTGATTCATCAAGCATAGAGTGTACCCTCTTCGCTCTTTTACTTGAAACACAAGTGACCAATAAGTGAAATGCCATTTGTACTTTACATCTTCTGTTGTAGTTTTATTATTGATAAATCCTTGTTTCACAAAGGGATTCTTTTGTCCCTTTCCATTTCAGCGTATGCATTATGGCTATGTATACTTTCAAAGTTTTTTGAAATTACAAAAAACCAAGTTATGTTATCATCCTCCATCAACTCATATCCGATTAATCGAACGATGTCCTCTACGAAGCGAGGGTTTTCATAGGCTCTTTCACAAACAGATTTTTCATCCGGCCTTTTAAGTACGGCATATAACTCGCAACTAGCTGATCTTTCGGTAAGGCTAACAATATCCTCTATCCAGACGAAATCTTTGAACCGTACACGAACGCAGACTTCACTTCGTTGATTGTGGGCAGCAGTTTGGCTGATTTCCTTGGAGCATGGGCAGAGATTCATAACAGGTACCTTAACTTCCAATATAAAATCTTCACCATTGTCTTGGGTGTGGGACCCGATGAATCGGCAGTCATATCCCATAAGGCTTTTAGACTTTGAAACAGGCGCTTCCTTTTCAATGAAATACTTGAATCCCACCTCCATGTGGGCTGATTTAGCCTCCAGGCACCGGGCGATTTCCTGCAGTATGCCACTCATATTTCGAATGGTGATTTCCCCGCGATACTGGTTAAGGATTTCAATAAAGCGACTCATATGGGTTCCCTTATAATGATGGGGAAGGTCCACATACATATTCACCGTGGCGGTGGCACATTGCTTGACATTGTTTTTGTCGAGAACCTCGATAGGATAACTGACGTCAGACACGCCGACTTTGTCTATATCCAGATTATTCATGCCGGGTTGCTTTTGAACATCTATCACCAAAGTTTCCCCAAACTATAATTAGAATCAAAAGAAATCGTCCTGAGCATAAACGGTGGGATCAGGAATGCCAGATTCCATAAAGCCTTTCTTTCGCAGTTTGCAACTGTCGCATGCGCCACAGGCTTTCCCATCATGCGAAGGATCGTAACAACTATGTGTTATGCTGTAATCAACCCCAAGTTCATATCCTTTCTTAATAATCTGGGCTTTGGTGCAATGAATCAGAGGCGTTTGGATGCGGAATGGGTTCCCGTTTTCAACAGAAGCTTTTGTAGCCAGATTGGTCATTCGTTCATAAGCTTCTATAAATTCGGGCCGACAATCCGGATAACCACTATAATCGACAGCATTGACACCAATGAATATATCAAATGCGCTGAAGGTTTCCGCCCATGCAAGTGCATAAGACAAGAATATCGTATTTCGCGCTGGCACATAGGTAACAGGGATATTGCCCTGCATCTCCTTTTCGTTTCGGTCTTTAGGGACATCAATCTCATCCGTAAGAGCCGATCCACCGATTTTTCCCAAATCGATATCGACCACTATGTGCTCTTCGGCGCCAAGCACCTGGGCTACTTTCTTCGATGCTTCCAATTCAATGGAATGACGCTGGCCATAACGGAAACTGATGCAGTAAATCTCAAATCCTTTTGATTTTGCAATCGCCATTGCCGTTGTGGAATCCAATCCACCGCTTAACAGGACAATTGCTTTTTCCTTTTCCATGGTATCTATTCTTCCCAGTAAAAAGCCCCGGCACCGGGGGTTTCGCAAACCTTGACTTTCGACACTTTGATCATTGAAGAGCTGAAGCGCTTTCCAATTTCTTTATAGAGGTACTTGGCAATGTTTTCCGAGGTGGGATTGACTTCCTTAAATGCCTGCAATTCATTTAAATTAGAATGGTCCAATTCCGATAACACTTCCTTAACGGTTTGTTTGATATCCCTAAAATCGACACCTATGCCGATTGCATTGAGTTCCTGGCATTGGATATAAACCTCAATGATCCAATTATGCCCATGCAATCTGGCGCAGTCGCCAGGATAGCCCTTCAAAGCGTGGGCTGCAGAAAAATGGGTTTTGACGTAAATTTCGTGAATACCAGTCATATTTTGCTTTCTTGTATATGAAGATCTTGAATTATTAGCCAGCAATCCTTGGAATAAAAACTCAGAAAATATACCATAGTAAAAGAAAAATATAAGGTCAATAGGCATGTATTAATTTTGGACTGGTCTTATGGCGAATGAAGATATCGGTTTCTCCGATTAATCTGAAATTAAATTATAATAGCCATTTGGGGCAGGTTCGGTAAATGTTCCCTAGGTGGTAGTTGCCAGGAAACTGCGGATGTCGTTGCACAAGTTGCATTTTTCCAGGCAGGTTTCCTGCCTGTTATAAAAACAATGTTTTTTCTGCGCCCATTCCAGCAATCCCCGGATGTCGGTATTCCACAGGATTGCAAGCATGAGAAACAAGTCCGCATCAACCTCATGACCCAGCAGATAGGCGGGGAAGGCCAGGCCAACGTAAAGGTCTGGGGTGTAGTTTCCGTAAAGATCCATATGGAATTGGCTGCTGTCCGTTCGTTCCGCCTTTTTTCTACCCGCCTTTTCGGTTTTCCTCAAAGACTTCCACCGGCATGGGATGGCGGAGCCGCCAGACCATCTTGATGGGACGTTCACTTTCATAGCTCACCCGTTCGGCGGGCCCCAGGCAGGTAAAGGGGACCGTGCATTTGTTGT
>SL_8KL_010_SEDDRAFT_10000901_pt1 | contig 25901 bp, 21 predicted proteins | sample SodLakKL_010_SED_4_FD_11160 | JGI IMG/M metagenome (IMG submission 11160) | reverse complement strand
CAGGCAGGACTCGAACCTGCAACCTACCGGTTAACAGCCGGTCGCTCTGCCATTGAGCTACTGAGGAACCTTATCGGCATTAGTATTATACTTAAAGGAATGGGGCCCGTCAAGAGTTTCCGCATAAAATAATAGTTTTTTTACGCAGAAAAATACTCTTTATTCGAGGTAGTCGCGAAGCCTTTTACTGCGCATGGGATGCCGTAGCTTGCGCAGGGCCTTTGCTTCAATCTGCCTAATGCGCTCCCGGGTAACTCCGAAAAACTGCCCGACCTCTTCAAGGGTCCTGGATCTGCCATCATCAAGGCCAAAACGCAGCCTTAATACTTTTTCTTCCCGGGCAGATAAAGTATCGAGTACGTCTTCCAGCTGTTCTTTTAACAGTTCAAAAGCAGCTGCATCGGCAGGAGCCTGCGCTTCATGATCTTCAATAAAATCACCGAGATGACTGTCATCCTCTTCACCAATCGGGGTTTCAAGTGAAACAGGCTCCTGGGCAATTTTCAGAATCTCCCTGACCCTATCCTCACTGATATTCATTTCCTGGGCAATTTCTTCGGGTAGAGGTTCACGGCCCAGCTCCTGGACAAGCTGTCGTGATATACGGATCAGCTTATTAATTGTTTCAACCATATGAACCGGTATACGAATAGTCCTGGCCTGATCAGCTATTGCCCTGGTAATGGCTTGACGGATCCACCAGGTAGCATAAGTGCTGAACTTATAGCCTTTACGATAATCGAACTTCTCGACCGCTTTAATTAACCCAAGGTTTCCTTCCTGGATCAGGTCCAGGAAAAGCATACCTCTACCTACATATTTCTTGGCTATGCTTACTACCAATCGAAGGTTTGCCTCTGCTAAACGCCTGCGGGCGTCTTCATTATTTTGCTCAATAGCCTTAGCCAGCTCAACTTCCTCTTCTGAAGTAAGGAGAGGAATTTTGCCGATTTCTTTTAAGTACATCCGTACAGGATCATTTACGGTAACCCCTTCAGGAACAGAAAGCAAATCAGTACTTTCGGCTTTAGCATCTCCATCAGAATCATCATCCTGGGCTGCTTCCTTAACTGTTGCGGTCGTATCATCGGTTATCTCAATCCCATTCTGAGCTAATTTATCATAAAAATTATCCAGTGCTTCCACAGAAAGCTCATACGGCTGCAGCGTTTCAATGATTTCTTTATAGCTAATTGATCCCTTATTTTTTCCACGTTCAACTAATTCAAGTTGAGCATCTTCGAGGGAAATCGTTTTCTCTAAATCTTTAGCCATTGAAATCCCCTCCTTTCCCTAAAAGATCAGGGTTACTACCTTTATGCTTTATCAATTCGTTTTCTTTCATTAGCAATTCATTCGCCTCATTATACATTCCGCGGGCTTCATAGCTTTTCCGCTTTTCTTCCAACTCTTTTAGCTTTCTATTTATCCAAAGCATGTGCAATTTATTAATACTATCACTTAGCATACGCTTCGCTGTTTGATCTGTAATATCCTGCATTTCAGGATTAGTTGCTGCTTCGGATATAATGCTAACAATCTGTTGATCTTCAAACTTATTAAGGAGTTTTTCTATACTAAAGACCAATTCTCCTGCGCTCAGGTTCCAAATTTCCTCAATAACTTTTTTTGCTTCTGAATTATCTAGATAATCCAGCTTTAAAAGATTTCGCCCTTCTTCGGCTATTTCCTTGCTCTGAAGCATCAAAGATAATATATTTTTTTCTTCCGGTCTGAGACTTATCTTTTGCGGCTCAATTTCTTTGCTTAAATCCTCTTTTTTCCATTTCCGCTTATCATAGCTTCTCCTTTTTTTCAACTCCCGGCGCAAGGCATCTTCTTCAATGTCCAATATTTCAGCAGCTTTCTTAAGATAATAATCCTGCTCAATTTGATTGACAGCTGTCAGCAGGAAAGGCATCAATTCTTCAATGAAGTCTATTCTTCCTTTATCTGAAGTTAAATCATGGCGCTTCTTAAGTTGTTGAAGCCTGTATTTTATCAAAGGCAGGGCCTCGCTGACAAGATCATGAAACTTCTCCGGCCCATTTTTTCTTATAAATGTGTCAGGGTCACTGCCTTCAGGCATTTCAGCCACCTCGACAAGGCAGCCAGTTGACTGAAGGATGGCCAAACCACGCCATGTAGCAGCCTGACCAGCAGTATCAGAATCATAGGCAGTAACTACCGTATCTGCTTGATTGCGCAAAAGCCTTCCCTGCTCAGCAGTCAACGCAGTACCCAGGGATGCAACACAATTCTTTATCCCCGCCTGGTATGCCGTAATCACATCTGTGTATCCTTCTGTCACTATTGCTTTTTTTTGTCTCCGGATTTCTTCCCGTGCCAGATTCAGGCCATAAAGCATGTTACCCTTATCGAAGACCGGTGTTTCCGGAGAATTTAAATATTTTGGCCCGCTTTTATCTCCTTCTGACATTGTTCTGCCACCAAAACCGGCTATTTTGCCGCTGATATTAAAAATAGGGAACATTACCCGATCCCTGAAGCGATCGTAGTAACCTTTCTCCCTGCCCGGTGACACCAGCCCGCTTTTAACCATCAAGTCTGGCGGCGCTCCTTTTTTCAGGGCAAAGTTATAAAAACCTGTCCATCCGGGCGGAGCATAGCCCAGCTTAAACAATTCTATTGCTTCCTGTTTAATTCCTCTTTTCAGCAAATAATTATAAGCCTTTTTACCGCCTTCGCTGTTATGTAAATGATAAGCATAAAAACGGGCAGCCAGTTCATTCAGGCGATAAATTTTATCTTTTAGGCTTTCCACTCCGGTCTGAGCTTTTTTTTCAGGAACTGTAACACCAGCTTTGCGTGCGAGGTAATGTGCAGCCTCCGGAAAGGTAAGGTTTTCCATTTGCATAATCAAGCTGAAAACATTTCCTGATGCTCCACAGCCAAAACAATGATAAAGCTGCTTATCAGGAGAAACAGAAAAAGAAGGTGTTTTTTCATTATGAAACGGACATAAACCGACCATATTCTTTCCTCTTCGCTCCAGTTTAATATATTCATTAATCAAACTGACCAGGTCTGTTCTTTGCCTGATTTCATCAACTATTTCCTCCGGTATACCCTGAGACACAAAAAACACCTACTATCGGTTAACAGGTTTTCTTAAAATTTAAGGATTATTAAACTATATCCTATTCATTCAAGTGTTTTTTCACAGATGTCTACTATTCGACAGGCCACTGACCTTTCCTTCTTTCTAACATCAAAGCCCCGGCACCATCTTGGATACCGGGGCTTTTGAAGTCTTCTATGAAGCTGCTCTAAGCTTCCTCTTCTTCAGGCTCCGGTTTTGTAAGCGCTTCGGCTATAAGTTCTTCGAACTTATTCAGCTCTTCTCCGGCAATTTCTGTGTAAGCAATACATTCACGCTCCATACCAAGCATTTCCATTAAGTCGGAAGCATGAACAGCTTTTCTCTGTGACCAGTAACTGACATCTTTATACTGGCATTCGAATTTATCACTTTCTTTACATCCGACCACAACCACCTTGTCTGCACCGGCTTCAACAGCCTTCAGAAGATGTGCTGTGTCAAGCTTGGCAACACAGGGATACCTGACAACTCCAATATCTTTGAATTCCCGGTTAACAAATTCAGGCAGAGCAAAGGCCCCGTAAGAACAGGTAATCGCCAGAACCGTATCTTTTCCATTTTTACCGGCTACCATTTTTTCAACCGCCGGCTCAATAGAAGCAACCGCTTCTTCAACATAAGGAGCACGGAACTTGATAGCATAAACCGGGCAGAAACTGATGCAAAGGCCACAGGCCTGGCATTGTTCATTCCTAACTTCAACCTTACCTTCAGCGTTAACTATAGGTACATCGTATGGACATACCCTGACACAGGTCAGGCAGTGTACACATAAATCTTCATCCTGGGCTGCCCCGGCAGCACAGGTCAGGCAGCGGCGGGCTTCACATACAGCCAGTTCGGCGTCATAACCGATTTCAGCCTGTTTGAAGTGCTTTACCCGCTCTTCCGGGGTTAACATCGGTATTTCGTGACGAGCCATCTGGCCGACTTCACCGGCTACTTTCTCATCAAGTTTTTCAAGTTCCGGTTTTTGTTCGTATTCGACCTTGGCCACATCAAAATCTTTACCCAGCAAGTAAGCAGAAACCGCCTGGGCGGCCAGCCTACCATTACCCATGGCCTGAACGGCAGAACCGGGACCGGTAATCATTTCACCGCAGCTAAAGACCCCTTCACGGCTGGTGGTCATTTTGTTGCTATTAAAAACAACAATGCCGCGCTCATTTAATTCAACCTGGTCGCGAAGAGGTTCGGGATCGCCACCCTGGCCAATTGCATATATGACAATATCTGCGTCCAACACTTTTCTATTATCCCGGTTAAATTCGGGATTAAAACGCCCATCCGGGTCAAAAACACAGCTGCATTCCACAACTTCAAGGCCGGTCACTTTATCACCGTCCCTGGCAATTTTATCAGGACCCCAGGAGGTATTGAACTCGACTCCCTCTTCCCTGGCTTCTTCTATTTCCCATTCAAAAGCCGGCATTTCGTCATCACACTCAAGACAGGCCAACTTAACGTTTGCCGCGCCTGCTCTCAGGGCAGACCGGGCAACATCCATAGCCACGTTGCCACCACCGATAACAACAACTGTGGGACTTCCTTCAAACTTGAACCCTTCTCTTTTAACAGCTTTCAGGAATGGGAGTGCATAAAGAACCCCATCGCCTTCTGTACCGGGAATATTCAAACCTTTGCTTACCGGTAAACCCAGGGCCAGAACAACTGACTTATATCCTTCCTCCTTAAGCTGATCTATTGTGATATCTTTCCCAAAATCTACGCCATACTTAAAATCCACTCCCTGCTCAGCAATTTCATCAATATCCTGGTCAACTGCTTCATCCGGTAGACGGTAGAGAGGTATATAGTGGCGAACTGCCCCACCGGCAGATTCTTCACGCTCAAAAACCGTAACTTCTGCTCCCTGGCGGGCCAGGTCAAAAGCTGCGGTTAAGCCTGATGGACCTGCTCCGATTACAGCTACCTTGCCTTTCAGCTTTGGTCCGCCTTCAAGGGGTTGAATCTTTGCTTTGCCGTTTTCAACTGCAAAGCGCTTTAATCCGCGGATAGATGGTGGTTTATCAACATCATTACGGCGACATTCATCTTCACAGTGATGAGCACAGATAGTGCCACAAACAAATGGCAGGGGATTAGTTTCCTTGATTATCGCCAGCGCCCGGTCGAAATCGCCGGTTGCTATGGCCAGCAAATAATCACGGACACCCTGGTTTACCGGGCAAGCAGACTGGCAGGGCGGGTGAATACTGTCCAAAGCTAATTCATGGTTATCATGTTGGGTCAATTAGATCACTCCTTGCGACTATTTTAACTTACTTCTTATTCGCCAAAAAAAATCTTTCTCCTGTTTATATGGACTGACTATTTTAAGATTTAATCTTTTTACTATTCAATCAGGTCATGGCAGCCCTGGCTGCTGCAAGACGGGCAATCGGGATCCGGTAAGGGGAGCAGCTGACATAATCCAAACCTGCTGCATGAAAGAAAGCAATAGATGAAGGATCTCCGCCATGCTCGCCGCAAACCCCCAGCTTAATATTATGCCTGGTTGAACGTCCTTTCTCAATGGCAATTTTTATTAAGCAGCCTACTCCTTCCTGGTCAACCTCGGCAAATGGGTTTGCCTTTAAGATTTTTTGCTGCAGGTAAAATGGCAAAAACTTACCTTCCGAATCATCCCTGCTGTAACCAAGGGTAGTTTGAGTCAGGTCATTAGTGCCAAATGAGAAAAAGGAGGCTGATTCAGCCAGCTGGTCGGCCACCAGGCAGGCGCGGGGCAGCTCTATCATAGTGCCAACCAGGTAAGGCAGTTCTTTACATTCTGCTTCACACATGGCCTTCGCCTCATTTTCAACCAGCTGCTTCATCTTCTCCATTTCTTCGCGGTGCCCAACCAAGGGAATCATAATTTCCGGCAGTATTTCACCTGGTGAAAGACCTTCGTCAATTAATTGAAAGGCAGCCTCAAAAATGGCCCTGACCTGCATGCGATAAATTTCCGGGTAAACTATCCCAAGGCGGCAACCCCGATGTCCCAGCATAGGGTTAAACTCTGAAAGCGACTGTACCTTCTGCAGCAGCTCTTCCTTGAAGCGCAGTTTTTCAGGATCGCCATTTTCTCTTTGCAGGCGGTCCACCTCCAACAAGAGTTCTTCCCTGTCGGGTAAAAACTCATGCAGGGGTGGATCAAGCAGACGTATAGTTACCGGTTTGCCGGCCATTTCTTTTAAGATACCTTTAAAATCGCTTTTCTGCATTGGCAAAAGTTCCTCAAGGGCGGCTTCACGTTCTTCCAGTTTTTCTGAAAGAATCATCTTCTGCACAACAGGAACCCGATCAGCGGCCATGAACATATGCTCTGTCCGGCAAAGCCCGATACCCTCTCCTCCCATTTCTACAGCCAGCCTGGCATCTTCAGGATTGTCGGCATTTGCCCTCACCTTCAAGTCGCGCACCTGGTCGGCCCAGCTAAGCAGCTCATAAAATTCATCACTGAACTGCGGTTCAATCAAGGCTGCTTCACCCAGGATAACCTGGCCACTGGTACCATCTATGGAAAGCATTTCACCTTCCCTGTGTTGAACTCCATCCAGGTAAAAAAGGCCTTTATTTAAATCTATTCTTAAAGTGTCGCAACCGCAGACACAGGGTTTTCCCATTCCCCGGGCGACAACGGCAGCATGGCTGGTCATACCGCCCCTGCTGGTTAAAACTCCTTCTGCGGCAATAATGCCGTGAATATCATCGGGTGTAGTTTCCGGGCGGACCAAAAGCACTTTTTCACCATTCTGACTCATCTCCAATGCCCGGTTAGCATCAAATATCACTTTACCTGACGCTGCTCCCGGTGAAGCAGGTAGTCCGCTTCCCACTACTTCTTTTTCGGCATCAGGATCTATCCGCCAGTGCATTAACTGCTCCAGCTGCTCTGGTTCAATCCTTTGCAGGGCCTCCTCCGTACTGATAAAACCATCTTTAACCATTTCAACAGCAATTCTGATCGCCGCCGATGCTGTACGTTTTCCGGTCCTGGTCTGCAGCATGTATAACTTGCCGCGCTCAATGGTAAATTCGATATCCTGCATATCACGATAATGATTTTCAAGTTTTTCGCAGGTTTCTATAAACTGCTGGTAGACTGAAGGCAGGTCAGATTTAAGGGCAGCCAGGGGTAGAGGCGTGCGTATGCCTGCAACAACATCTTCCCCCTGGGCATTAAGTAAATATTCACCATAAAGCTTTCTTTCACCTGTCGAAGGATCGCGGGTAAAAGCAACACCGGTGCCGCTATCATTGCCGAGGTTGCCGAACACCATGGCCTGAACATTAACTGCTGTTCCCAGATCATCTGCTATCTTGTTGGCTTTGCGATATACGGCAGCCCTGTCTGTATTCCATGACTTAAAAACTGCTTCAATGGCCAGAAATAGCTGCTCTTCTGAATCCTGGGGGAAGTCCGCACCTGTATCTTTTCTAACTAAATGTAAAAATGATTCAATAATCTCGTCGAGATCTTTTTCTGTAAGCTCTGCATCAGTTCGCACTTTTTTTTGCTGCCTTTTTTCTGTTAAAACGTTATCAAAGCTGTAATGGTCTACTCCGAGGACTACATCACCAAACATCTGGATAAAGCGACGGTAGCAGTCAAGGGCAAAACGCCGATTACCTGTTTCTGTGGCCAAAGATTCTGTAGTTTCTTTATTTAAGCCAAGATTCAAAACAGTATCCATCATGCCCGGCATCGAAACTACAGCACCGGAACGAACTGACAACAATAATGGCTGCTTACTGCCAAATTTCCTGCCGGTTTGACTTTCCAGTTTGCCCAGATTTTCCAGGATTTCTTCTTTAAGTTCCGGCCAAAGCTGCTCACCCTCGCGCAGGTAACGGTTGCAGGCCTCGGTGGTAACGGTAAAACCAGGAGGAACCGGCAGTCCAATACGGGCCATTTCAGCAAGGTTAGCTCCCTTACCACCAAGTAAACTTTTCATTGATTTATCTCCATACTCAAAGGGATATACATACCGCTCTTTTATCAAACCGATTTCCCTCCCTTTGTAACCTGGATAATACGGTTGGCTACTTCTTCGACCGCTTTATTGGAAACATCGAAGACAGTGCAGCCAATTTTTTTCATAACCCTGCGGGCATAGGTCAGCTCTTCCTCGATCCTTGCCACGTTAACGTAGTCGGCATCTTCATCAAGGCCGAGCGCTTTCAGGCGTTCCTGCCTGATTTCACGCAACTGTCCGGGATTAATAACCAGACCGATAACTTTTTCAGATGGAATCCAGTAGAGTTCCTCCGGAGGCTCAACTTCAGGCACCAGTGGTAAGTTGGCAACCATGATCCCCTGATGTGCAAGGTACATGCTGAGCGGGGTTTTCGAAGTTCGGGATATACCTACCAGAACTACCTCCGCCTGGGTCAACCCCCGGGGATCTTTACCGTCATCATGCTTAACGGCAAATTCCACCGCGGCAACACGGCGAAAATAGGCTTCATCAAGCTGGCGAACCATTCCCGGCTCCAGGGTCGGTTCCCTGCAGGTTACCCTGCTGAAAGCGCCCATCAATGAGCCCAGGATATCCGCCGTGCAAACACCGTGATTTAAGGCTTCCTGTTCCATAGCCCTGCGCAGCTTTGGCACAACCAGGGTATAAGCAATAATTGCATTGCAATCCGATGCTTCTTTAAAAACATCCTTAACTTGCTCCTCATTCTCAACAAAGGGCACCCTGCGCATATCCACGTTACCGGAGTCGAATTGGCTGGCAACAGCCTTAACTACAAACTCCGCCGTATCGCCAATTGAATCGGAAACTATGTAAACAATCGGTTTATCTGACCCCTCTTGCATAAAGATATCTCCTTTTAATAAAGATCAGGCAGGCCACCATTAAAAAAGAAGCCGCCACAGGTTATATATACTCTACAAGGAGGATATCTTCCTGCCTGCTCAAGCTTATTTTATGGAGACTGGAGTTTAGAAAAATCTGCAACCCGGTTAAAGGTGTCTTTCAGAGCTGCAAGCAGGTTTAACCGGTTATCACGCAGCTTCTGATCTTCGACCATAACCATTACATTATCAAAGAAATGATCAACCGGCTGTTTTAAATGCTGCAGCTGCTCCAGGGCTTCGGCATAATCATTTATATCTCTCAATGCTCCTTCAGCAGTTTTTAGGCTGCTAAAGAGTTCCTTTTCAGAAGCATGCTCAAAGAGCTTTTTCTCAATGTCATCTCCCTCAGCCTTTTGGGCCAGGTTAGCTACCCGGTTGTAAGCAATAATCACGTCGTCAAGCAGAGGACCCTTCAGGTAATCTTCAAGCACAGTGGCTTTTTCAACCAGCTCATAAATCGTTTTAAAGGGCACTGCCAAAACTGCTTCTATAATGTCATGATCAGTGCCACGCTCACGCAGAACGAAACGAATACGCTGAACCAGGAAGTCATTAAGATTTTTTGCCACAACATTGCTTTGTTCTGCATCCAATTTTAGGGTGCCTTCCAGGGTATCCAGCGCCGCATTAATATATTCTTCCAGGGTAATTTCCATCTTAAAGCCAAGCAGAACAGCAACTGCTCCCTGGGCCTGCCGGCGCAGGGCATATGGATCCTGGGACCCGGTAGGTTGTATGCCGATAGCAAAGCATCCGGCCAAAGTGTCAATACGATCCGCCAGTGAAACCAGGGCTCCTTCCATTGTAGAAGGAATGACATCACCGGCAAAACGGGGCTGATAATGCTCATATATTGCTGTTGCCACTTCTTCTTCCTCCCCGCTTAAAACAGCATATTCCCTGCCCATAACTCCCTGCAGTTCGGGGAATTCCTTAACCATGTTGGTTACCAGGTCTGCCTTGCAGAGATGAGCAGTTCTTTTTGCCTTTTCAATTTGATCCATAGCAATATTTATTTTTGTTCCGATTATTTCTGTCAGTTTGATCAGGCGCTCCCGTTTTTTATCCACACTGCCCAGCTGTTCGAGGAAAATCACACTGTTCAATTGTTCCACATATTTTTCCAGCGGTTCTTTCCGATCTTCATTAAAGAAAAATCTGCCGTCAGCAAGGCGCGCCTGCAAAACCTTGGCATAGCCCTTACGGATATTTTCATGAAAAAGATTGTTACTGATGCCAACAAAACAGGGCATTAGTTTTCCACTGTCTTTCTCAACAATGGGAAAATAGCGCTGGTGATTCTGCATCGAAGTGATCGGCACTTCCTGTGGCAGATCAAGGAAAGCAGGATCAAAAGTGCCATCAACGGCAACGGGATACTCAACCAGGTAGATTACCTCTTCAAGCAAATCTTCATCCACCAGGGCTTTTCCTCCCTTTTCCTCAGCTTTTTCCTTGAGCTGTTCCAGGATCATTGAACGGCGGCGTTCCTGATCAACAACAATATAGTTATTATCGAGACAGCGGAAATAGTTATTAACGCTGTCAATCTCAAAAGGTCCCGGCGCCAGGAAGCGATGACCGTAAGTTACCTTTCCTGAATCAATTCCTGCATAACTGAATAATACCGGTTTATTTCTATAAAGGGCAAGAATCCAGCGGATCGGTCTGGCAAAACGGACTTCCTTGCTCTGCCAGTACATGGGACGCGGAAAATTGAGCTTCTGGATTAACCGTGGTAACAGATCGGGCAGAAGATTCATGGTCTCAATACCGGCAACCTCTTTTTCAACCACAATGTATTTCGCATTTTTAATCGTCTCTTCTTCAATCTGATCCATGGCAACACCATGGTTATTTATAAAACCCTGCAGCGCCCTGGTCGGCTGGCCCTGATCATCGTAAGCCCTGTCAACCGGAGGTCCTTTAATTTTTTCCACCAGGTCAGCCTGCTTCACTTCCAGTTCGTTGATCAAAATGACCAGGCGCCGGGGGGTGGCCCAGGTTTCAATCAATCCATGTTTCAACCTGTTTTCGGCCAGTAAAGAAGCTGCTTCACTTTTAAGCTGTTCCATGGCCCGCGGAATAAACCGGGATGGTATTTCTTCACAACCAATTTCCATCAAAAGCTTATCTGCTGCTGTCATTATACTGCACCTCCTGCCAGTAAGGGATAGCCTGCTTTTTCTCGCTGTTTCAGGTAACATTCGGCACAGCGTCTGGCCAGGGTCCGCACCCGCCCGATGTAGGCGGCTCTTTCTGTAACACTGATTGCTCCCCTTGCTTCCAAGTTGTTAAAAGTATGGGAACACTTCAAAATGTAATCATAAGCGGGATAAACCAGGTCCAGCTCCAGAAGCCTATTAGCTTCTTTTTCATAACTGTTGAAAAGAGAAAACAGTAAATCGCGATCGGCATAATCAAAACTGTAGCTGGACTGTTCCCATTCCACTCTCTGAAATACCTCACCGTAAGTTATCTTTCCTGTCCAGATCAGGTCAAACACGTTGTCACAGTCCTGCAGGTACATGGCAATCCGTTCCAAGCCGTAAGTCAGCTCAACCGGAACCTGTTCTACATCGTACCCACCAACCTGCTGAAAGTAGGTAAACTGGGTAATTTCCATACCATCCAGCCATACTTCCCAGCCGAGGCCCCAGGCCCCGAGTGTCGGCGCTTCCCAGTTATCTTCTACAAAGCGGATATCATGCTCCAGGGGGTTAAGCCCGAGGTGGGCAAGGCTGTCAAGGTACTGCTGCTGAATATCAGGCGGTGTAGGTTTAATTATTACCTGGTATTGCAGGTGCTGGTATAAGCGATTGGGATTTTCGCCATAGCGACCGTCGGCAGGGCGCCTGGAAGGTTCAACATAACCAACCGACCATGGTTCAGGTCCGAGTGATTTGAGGAAAGTAGCCGGGTTCATCGTGCCGGCTCCTTTTTCCACATCATAGGGCTGCCAGATCAGGCACCCACGCTCTGCCCAATAATCCTGCAGTCTGATCATAATAGTTTGTAGGTCCAAGTTAATTCCTCCTTCATAAATATAAAAATCCCGTCCCTGGTTTTTAAACCATAGGGACGGGAACTATTCCCGCGGTTCCACCCTACTTGACTTACGGCAGTGCTGCCGCTAGCCCGCTTGATTATTCAGAATGCTCAGGAGCGCCATTGACCGGGTAACCGGCAGGCTTGCACCATTCCTGCCTCGCTGGGATAAATTATTCCGGCTACTTCTCTCCATCATCGCTTCAGTGCTATAAGATTATTAAGATACTAACAACTACCAATCCTGTTGTCAAGTAAAAATCTTATCTTAAAGCTCGCATGGAATTAACAACAGCGAGCAAAGCTACACCGACATCAGCAAAAACCGCTTCCCACATTGACGCCAGGCCAAACAGGCCAAAGGCCATAATAACAGCCTTGAACCCAAGAGCCAGGATAATATTCTGAATTACTATAGCCCTGGTTTTGCGGGCCACCCCGATTGCTTCTGCCAGTTTTGAAGGCTGCCCGGTCATCAGGACAATGTCAGCGGCTTCAATAGCTGCATCTGAGCCGACACCTCCCATGGCAATCCCGATATCGGCCCTGGCCAGGGACGGAGCATCATTAATTCCATCGCCGACAAAAACATGCTTTTTGTTATTCGTTTTTTCTTGTTCTAATTTCTCGATCATTTCAACTTTTTGATCAGGAAGCAGTTCGGCAAAGACCTGGTCCAGGCCAAGCTTATTACCGATTGCTTCGGCAACATGCTGTTTATCCCCTGAAAGCATTATTATTGTTTTAATACCTATTTTCCTTAATAGATTGATTGCATTCTGAGCATCATCTTTTAATTGATCGGAAAAACTGATACTGCCCGCATAAATTCCATCAATGGCAACATAAATCTGCGCCCCATTGCTGCCGTGATCATCATATGCAATACCTTCTTCCTCAAACAGCTTTCTGCTGCCCATGAGGATTTGCTCGTTACTATAATCAAGACTTACCCCTCTACCGGCTATTTCCCGGTACTGCCGAACCCTGCTTTGGTCAATATCAGCATTCCGGATTTTTAGTATCGACCGGGCAATAGGGTGTGAAGAATAATGGGCCGCTATGGCTGCGTAATTAAGAAGCTCTTCCTCGCTAAACTCCTCAGCAGGGCAAAGGCTGTCAATATTGAATTCACCCCTGGTCAGAGTTCCGGTTTTATCAAATATTACTGTATCAACCTGGCTTAAAGCTTCGAGAAAATTACCGCCCTTGACCAAAATTCCTTTCCTGGAGGCCCCGCCGATTCCTCCAAAAAAACCAAGCGGTATCGAAATAATCAAGGCGCAGGGGCATGATATAACCAGGAAAACCAAGGCACGATATACCCACTCCGACAACTCCGCTCCTGGGAGCAGCAGCGGAGGAATAAAAGCAATCAAAAAAGCTGCGCCTACTACAGCAGGAGTATAATATGTGGCAAAACGGGTAATAAACTTTTCTGTTTTGGCTTTACGTTCAGCTGCATTTTCTACCAGGGAAAGAATTCTGCTGATAGTAGATTCCCGGTATTCCCTGGCAACCTGGATTAAAAGCAGCCCACTGTTATTAATTGAGCCTGAAAGAACTTCATCTCCCGGGTCTGCCTCCCTGGGCAGGGATTCACCAGTCAATGTTGACAGGTCAAGGGTTGAGCTGCCGCTTACTATTTTCCCGTCAAGGGGAACCCTTTCACCGGGTTGAACAGAAATAATTGCACCAACTGAAACTTGCTCAGGGGGCAGCATTATGGTTTGATCATTTTCTCTTACCCGGGCATAATCCGGCCTTATATCCATCAGCTTACGGATAGAGGCCCGTGAGCGTCCCACCGCATGCTCCTGTAGGAAATCTCCGGCCTGGTAAAAAATCATGACCGCGACTCCTTCAGGATACTCACCAATGATAAAAGCGCCTACCGTCGCCAGGGCCATCAGGAAATTCTCGTCAAATATTTTACCACTTACAATATTACGGCCCGCCCTTAACAGAACCGCGCCGCCAAAAATAAGGTAAGCAGTAAAAAATATTAAAAATTCGAAAAAACCCTGCAGGGGAAATACTAAACCTGAGAGAAAGATAAGTACGCCAAAAATATAACTTAACAGCTTTACTGGTTTTTTGAATGTTTCAAACCATGATAGCCGGTTACTGCACCGACAACTGCTATCAGCAGTACAATCACTGCTGCTGATCATGCTCATTAATTGATACCTTCTTTCAAGTGGCAGATTTTTAATTTATTCATTGATATGATTCAAACCCTGGTTAAATATCTCTTCAATGTGTTCATCATCAAGGGAATAATAGATATTTTTTCCTTCCCGGCGCGGTTTAACCAGCCTCGCCTGCTTAAGAACTCTCAACTGGTGCGAAGTTGCAGACTGGGTCAGGTTCAAAAGGCAGGCTATATCGCAAACACACATTTCTTCTTCAAAAAGTGCCCAGATAATTTTGATCCTGGTCGAGTCACCAAAGACCTTAAAAAGCTCGGCCAGATTATATAAATTTTCTTCAGGAGGCATCTTACGGCCTGCCCTTTCTATCACCTCTTCATGAATTATTGTACAATCACATTTTAGCTGCTCTGAACTTTTTTCACCCACCCAAAATACCTCCCAACAAATTTACATATGAACAATTGCTCATATATATTTTAAAGAATGAGTTCTAATATGTCAAGGATAAATGACTAGGTATACTTCGCCGGGTACTGCTAAAACTAAGACTGAGTCGTATCCTAATTTTGCACGCAGTAATCAGAGAGCGAAAGCTTACTATAACGTTAGAAAAAGAGTAACCCAGGCGCAAGGTTGAAGNTAAGGCGTTGCAGTTTCAGCCTAAACGTTAAGCAAGCATAGTTTTCTTCAGCAGGCTAAGCGAGTATTTTCACGTTATATTTGCAGCCGGTTGGAAAAGCTATTTGCGGTAATTAACTTTAATGATACAATTATAATAGGTTTTTGAAGCAAAAGGAGTATGTTGATTATGCACTCAAGAAAACGTTTATTCATTGGGTTATTTCTGTTATTTACAATAATGGTGCTGATGGCTCTCGCTTACCTGATTTTTTACCTGAGAGAACCAGATACCATTATATTTCAGTATGGCATCTATATTTTGATCGGGTTTCTGGCAGCGCTGGCCGGAACATCACTTCTTGTCCTGACAGTACTGGTTATTTCCCTGTTAAAGAAGAGACCTCTCACCGGTTTCAACCGCCTTGTGCAAAAAACCCTGGTTTTCTTCTTTCCTTTATTGCTGCAGTTTGGCAAATTACTGCGTATATCAACAGAGCAAATTCAAAGCTCATTTATTGAAATAAACAACAGGCTGGTAGAAGCAAAAAAAATAAAAGTCCCGGCCCAAAAATTACTGCTGCTGCTACCGCATTGTCTGCAGGACGAAGGTTGCCCCCATAAAATTACCAGGAATCCTTTTAACTGCCGTCGCTGCGGAAACTGCTCCATCGGCACACTAATAGATATGGCCGACCGGTGGCAGTTCAAGATACAGGTAGTAACAGGCGGCACACTGGCTCGCCAGGCAGTCGGCAAGATAAAGCCATACTGCATCCTCGCCGTAGCCTGTGAACGAGACCTTTCAAGTGGAATTGTTGACAGTTACCCCATGCCGGTATGCGGAGTTCTTAACGAACGCCCACAGGGTCCCTGCTTCAATACCATGGTCTGCCTTGATTCGCTTGAACAAAAAGTCAGGTCTATTCTTGAATAAATCTCTATTTGTAACTACTGCCTAAGAAAACTGAAGCGAGCATAAAGTGCAGCCTATTCCAGAGCTTTATGAACCTGTGGAAGATCCCGATTGGTTATTATGCCAACCAGCGGTTCTTTTATCTCACCATTCTGCGTTATAAGTACTGCTTCAAGCTTTTTACCCTGCTGCTCCCAGTTATAAAAAAGATCGGGAATATCAAGCAGCGACTTTTTAACTGAAACAACTTCATAATTATCTTCGTAACCGGCAATTCTGACCACATCTTTCAAGCTGGTATGTTCTATATCAAGCTCACCCTCAACAAGAATTTTACCCATCCATTTAATAATCATGTTTGATGTAAGCAGGCATACCGTTTCATCTTTATGTTTTACAGGCACCTGACTGTAGGACATTCTGCTGAGCTCTCTAATCGCCCGTGAGATAGTATCATCAACTGAAAGGGTCAGCACATCCTTCAGAAACAGTGGCGCAACCCTGGGCGGCTTAAGCAGTAGGCGGGCGATGTGTTCAATGTGCTCAACAGCGTGATTGTTGGGTTCAGCAATTACCTCACCACCGGCCCGATCATGAACAATGGCATTTCGCAGTTCACCATACTCCTTTAAATCAAAGCGATATCTTTCAATCACAGGATTAACTTTGGCACTTTTATCAATTAACTCAAAAAAGCGGCGGTGATCTTTTAATTTGAGAATGCGCGCCATTTCATGCTCGATATCAGAATATGCCTGTAGAAAGCGATCCGAATTTTTTCGTTCAGCCATAAGTTAAACACCTTTTTGTTAGATCTGCAATTAGAAATTATCCGATTACTGCCCGGCCAATGCTGCTATGATACTATAGAGTCAACGTAAAAAAACTATGCAGTTAAATTATCCGTTAAATAGATTGCCAATGCTATCCAGGCATTCACGGATCGATTGCTCACGCTTCTTTCCTGACCAAACTACTATTTGGGTTCCTAAAACATTTGCGCCCCTGGCTTCCAGTGCACTTTTAACCTGGGCCACTGAACCTGTACCCCCGGTCCAAAGCAGGGGCAGCTGCTTTGTAATGAATACTGCAGTGTCAAGTTTATCCATGCCTGGTAGTTTATCCAGGTACGCTTTCATAACAGGATTTAAGTTGAAGGCCTGGACGGGCGCACCAAAAACAGCGGCATCATAGCTGCGGGGATCCGGAACACTGGTTAACTCGAACTTACCCGCCTGCGCCGGGGTGTTTCCCTCTATTGTTATTTCATCGATAATGGCTGTGTGACCGTTACTTTCCAATCTTTCCTTTAAGCTTTCCGCAACTTTCCTTGTGTTGCCGGTTCCGGAATAGTAAATCAAACCAATTTTCATTTTCTCTGCCTCCACATTTAAATGGTAAAAATACAATCCAAACCTTATTCATTTAACAACCGCCTTGATTTTATATCACCCAGGTCCAGGTGGTAAGATAAAAAAGCCGCTGTTAAACTGGCAAGTGCTTTCTTCTGGCTTTCCGTCGGGCGAAGTTGATTAGCCTGCTTTAAAGGAGCTTCAATTAAGCGCCTGGCAATCGCAACTGTGCCCGGTTCAATTTTTATAACATCAGTTCCCTGACATGAACTACACAAAAGCCCACCCTGGCGGGGGCTAAATACTGCAGTTTGTTCGGAACCGCAACAGGTACAACTATGAAAATGAGGACTGTAGCCCAGCAGATGAGCCAACTTTAATTCAAAAGCCCGGCAAAGCAAAAACAAGTTTGAGCTTTGACCCAGCAGCAACCAGCTTTCAAGCAGCAGCTGAAAAATTTCGAAACAGGGTTCCTGTTCAGAGACAAGTTTATCCACAAGCTCAGCCATATATATGCCGTATGGATAAAGATCGGGATCATCCCGGAACCAGGAAAAACGCTCTATAGGATCCTGGCCGGTAATAATTGGCCAGGTTTTACCCCTGTGAAAGGTAAAGCACCCATGAGTAAATAAATCGACCCCGGCTGCCAGACGGCTTTTCGTTTTGCGCGCTCCCCGGGCAACTGCTTCAAACTTCCCTTCTTCCCTGGTTAAAATAGTTACCAGCCGATCTGCTTCACCAAGCGGACGGGTTCTGAGGATTAAACCTTCTGCTTTGAAAATTTTCTGCGTCATTGGTTCACCTCTTTAACTGTATCCCAGGCGCCGCAGCTGTTCTTCACGGTTACGCCAGTCAGGTTTAACTTTAACCCTCAGATCAAGAAAAATTCGCTGACCAAATATCGCCTCCAACTCAACCCTGGCAGCAGTACCTGCCTTTTTTAGAAGGTTGCCTCCTTTACCAACGATGATCCCTACCTGCGATTTTCGTTCTACAAAGATTTCTGCCCGAAGATCAAGCAACTCTCCATCACTTCGCGGCTTCATTTCTTCTATGACAACGGCAATCGAAAAAGGAATTTCCTGCCTGGTCAAATGTATTACTTTTTCCCTGATGATTTCTGCGGCTATAAATTTTTCCGGTTGATCAGTAATCATTTCGGGTGGATAAAACTGCGGGCCCTCGGGCAGATATTTAAGGATTGTTTCCACAAGGGCTTCGAGGCCGCTGTTTTGCAGGGCCGAGACACGAAAGCATTCATCGAAAGAAAGAAGCTGCCTGTAAAGGGTTTCATGTTCTTCCAACTTACCTGGTTTGACCAGGTCAACCTTATTTAACACCAGGAAAATAGGGCTCTCTACTGATCCCATCAAATCCGCTATATAACGGTCTCCCGGCCCCGGGGCCTGGTCAGCTTCAACCAGGAAACAAATCAGATCAACCTCATCCATTGTTGTGCGTGCAGTTCGAACCATGTTTGTCCCCAGGATATGCTTCGGCTTGTGAAGTCCCGGTGTATCAATAAAAACAACCTGGTATTCAGGCCGGGTTAAAACTGCCCGGATCTGATTCCTGGTAGTCTGTGGACGATCAGACATAATGGCGATTTTTTCGCCAACCAGGGCATTTAAAAGAGTCGATTTTCCAACATTGGGCCTGCCGATTAAGGCAGCAAAGCCTGAACGATGCATCGCTTTAACCTTCTTTTTTTGGCATAACTGTTTTAATATCAATAACGGGTGTTCCATTAATCAAATCAAGCCCGCGCACGGTCAAAATATTTTTACTTATCTCAAGCAGATCAACCCTGGACAGGGCCAGGGCATTGGGCCTGAATGGCGCACGGCAGGCGAATACTCCGTAAACTTCATTATTCCTGCCGCTTCGCTTACCCTTTAGGGTATAGCCTCTGGCATTGTGCAGATAAGATATAATATTAATCTCATTTTCTTCATCAAGGCGATATAATCCGTCTTCCAGATCAGGATTTACAACAACCTGTGATGTCAGTTCTTTATAGTTACCAGGAATATTCCGGGTAGAAGAAAATTCATTAAAGACATAGCCAACCGGGTAAACTGTTACAGCTAAACGCCACTCTTCATCACTGGCAACCATATCTTTTTTGATAGGATTATTGTCCCATGATGAAGCTCCGAAAGGATGTGGCAGCAGACCGCCAAGAGAAAACCTGGAAATATCGCCCTGCAAGTTTCCGGTTATTATTTCCAGGTTTCCTGCCAATTCCCAAAGTGCCTGACGGCATGAACCGCAGGGAGTTACCGGAACAGGGTTATCTGCAACTATGGCAATTTTTTCAAAACTTCTGTAACCGGCATGAACAGCAGAATAAAGGGCATTTCTTTCTGCGCAGATAGTAATGCTTGAAGATGCATTTTCTACATTAGAGCCGGTAAACAAAGCCCCTTCTGTCGTTAGAATAGCTGCCCCAACTGGAAAACCCGAATATGGAGCATAAGCCCTGTAACGTGCAGAGCGTGCTGCAGCCAGGACTGTTTCTGCTTTCATTGAAAAACCTCCCCTGTTTATTCTTCTTCTGTATATGCCGGAAGTTTTATAAAGCCGGATGTATTAATTTCAAATTCCAGGCCCCTTGTTCGCTCAAGATCTCCTATGATCAGATTAAGGCCGCTTATCAAAAGATCAGGATCACCTACTGCTTCAATGACGACCGGGTCGGTCGGCACCTGCCTGTAATTTACCATGATCAGGGGACCGCTGCAGCGTATGGCACTGATTGCTGTTAAACGCTGATTGCCTACACTGACACCCCTGGCTCCTGCACTGAAAAGTTCATTAACCAGATCCCGCACATCAGCATCATGAACCAGGGAATCACTTCCTGTTGTCTCTACGGCATCATAAACCAGAAGACTTATACCCGGCCCAACCATCTCGGCAAAGCCGGACTTAACCATGGTGTCGTGCAAAGCAGCTCTAACTGTTTCCAGGTCTTCGCTCAGACTGCGCAGTTGATCCTGTTCAGTTTGAGTTGTAACCAGTGAACCGACACCGTTTTCAACTTTTATATCAATGATCTGCACACCGCTGAATCTTCCGGGTGAAAATATCTGCTGGATATGTTTTACAGTGCCATGCTCCAGGAATTGCTCAGGCATAATCACAACCTGATCATCTATTATACGGATTAAAAGGTTTACCTCATCAAGTGTTTCTCTAACCCTAACATCGTTATTTACAGCAATAAGAACTCTTTCTTTAAGTCTCGCTTCTGCCTCAGCATGGATAATGTCCCGGGCTGCATAACCTTCACTAACTATGACCTGGATTAGGTCGCTGGTATTTGATGCCATTTCCAGTGCATGGTTGTAGTCAGCCAGGGCTTCACGGACGGCAAAAATATCATAAACATCAAGTTCGCCAGCCAGGCGATGGTTATATTCTGAAAGCACACCTGCCAACTCGCGTTTATACATTAAATATGTGTCATCATCTTCTGCTGGAGCAAAGAATAATAAGTAGCCAAAAACGATTAACCCCGTGTTGATAAGTAGTAAAATAAGAATAATAAAAGGCAATTTATCCTTTAAGAGAGAATGATGGCCGGACTGCTGAGGTTTTATCACTTTCATCCCTCCAACATAGCACTGTTTGTCTCGTTATCTTTAAAGCAGTGTATGTCTCATAACGCTCCACAAAGGTGGGCCAAGCACAGCCAAACCTACTATAACGGCAAATAGGGCCGTCATTAAAACTGCACCGGCAGCAACATCTTTGGCAACCTGTGCCAGGTGATTGCGCTCCTTTGTATATAGATCTATTGTTTTTTCAATTGCCGTATTAAAAGCTTCGGCAACAAGAACTACCATAATAGCTATTAATAATAGCAGCATACCTGATTGGGGCACTCTTAAAATAACCCCTGCAATTAAAACTATCAGTCCAACAAAAGCATGTATCGTCATGTTTCTCTGAGTCTTGAAACAGTAAATCAGGCCATGAAAGGCGTTGTTCAAACTTAATAAAACGTTTTTCATTTACTGCTCACCTTTTATCCTGTCTTTCAAAGAGGACAGTGCTTCCTGTTCTTTCTGGCGCATCACTTCTGCATCACTTTCGCTATCATGCTCATATCCGGCCAGGTGAAGCAAGCCGTGTATGGCAAGCAGGGCAATTTCCATTTCCACTTTTACACCTGCTTCTTCAGCCTGGCTAATGGCCCTGTCCAGGGAAATATAGATATCTCCTACTGCAAAGTCTTCCCCTTGCTCAGTCTTTTCTTCGTCGGGCTCAAGATAGGGAAATGAAAGAACATCCGTGGGGCCCTCTTTACCCCTGTACTCCCGGTTAAGCCTTTCAAGCTCATCATCACCGGTTATAATCAGGCTTACTTCTCCTTCACCGAGCGAATTGTCGAACAACAGGTCATCCAAAACACCAATAAGATGTTCGAAAAATAGCTCAGACGGTAATGATTCTTTTCTAAGACAAACCAGGTTTACACTCATTTGGCAGCTGCATTCCTTTCAAGCTCAGCTTTTAAGGCTTTTTCCGGGTACTCAATCCTTGAATGATAAATGCCGGACATAATATATACAAAGGCATCAGCAATTTGGTCAAGTTCTTTCAGGGTTAAGTCAGCCTGATCAAGCTGACCATCTTCAAGCTTTTCCCTGATCATTCTTTTAATCATTGTCTCCACCCTGTTGCTGGTCGGTTTTGAAAGTGAGCGCACACCAGCTTCAACTGCATCAGAAAGCATAATAATTGCAGCTTCTTTACTGCGTGGTTTTGGTCCTTCATAACGGAATTTGTCAGCCGAGACCTTCTCCCTTTCGCTGTTTTCCAGGGCCTGCTGGTAGAAGAACGAAATCATACTGGTCCCATGATGCTGCTGGGCAATATCAAGGATATCTTCAGGCAGCTTATGTTTACGCCCCAGCTCCATTCCATCCTTTGGATGCGCTCCAATAATCAGGGCACTTAAGTTAGGTGAAAGCTTGGTGTGCGGGTTTTCACCTGAAAGCTGGTTTTCAGAGAAAAAGTATGGCCTTTTCAACTTGCCAATATCATGGTAATAAGAACCGACCCTGGCCAGTAAAGTGTCCGCCTTAACTGCCTCTGCAGCAGCTTCAGCCAGGTTGGATACCATCATACTGTGGTAATAGGTTCCCGGAGCCTTCATTAGCATTTGACGCAGCAGAGGGTGGTTGGGGTTTGATAGTTCCAGTAAAGTAATTGAAGTAGTTACCCCGAATAAGCTTTCCAGGTATGGCAGCATTCCTATCGCCACAACCGCTGAAAGCAGGCCATTACCAACGCCTGCAGCCATGCTGTAACCCAAATTAACCAGTGAATCAGTTTCAAAACTTACATTGCCGAAAAACAGGTGTGTCGAAATAATCACTGCCACATTGGTTACAACCACGTAAAAGCCGGCCCGGGCCAGGTCACTACGTTGACTTAAGCGGGTGACAGCATAAATCGATACAAGCCCTCCTGCCAAAGCAACTAGGATAAAAGTAAAATCACCACCGGTGATCAACCCGACCATTAGTGCCAGGACCAGGTTAATAATCACGGCAAGTTTATAACCAAACATAACGGTAATTAAAATAACACCAATGGCTACAGGGATCAGGTAGCCGGAAAAATAAGTCGCAGCAACCGCAAAAACCATGGTAATAATAAATATGAGCCCCATTAAGGTTAATAGATTAGGCTTTGTATATACCTCATTGACAAATATATAGATATATATTCCAACCAGGATAAAAATAATTAGCAGGAGCGTAAACAGCCCAATATAACCAAGATAATCTGCCTGCTGACCGCGGATCAGGCCTAAAGTCTCCAGCTGGGCCATCTGCCTCTCCGTTACCGGTTCTCCCTCACTGACCAAAAGTGTATTGCGAAGTATTATAACAGGCTCCACTTCAGCCCTGGCCTGCTCTTTTTGCTCTTCAGTGGCCTGGACATTGTAAATCATATTTTGAGAAACATATGGCTCTATGACCGTTTCAGCAACCCTTTTCAGGTTGGCACTGAAAGGATAAAGGGCAATTTCCTGGGAAATCTGCCGCATCGCGCTATCTACTTCATTTTCCTTGATACCATTTTCGAACACATTTTGAACAGTATTGTTTAAACGGCCCTGCAGATCTCTTAAGGTTGCCCTGTCTGCAGCTACCAGGGCCTCTACCGTGGAATAAGGGAGTTCTCCGGGTATTTCCCGCATTACCATGTCTACTTTCCGATCCGATTCCAAGTCAGGATTATCCTTAATTTCTACAACCCGGTCAAAGAATACGCCTATTTCCCTTAATGCCCTTTCCAAGACTGCAGGGTTGTAATCATAAACATCAGGCACGGCATCAGCCGCCTGCTCCCTGAGCTGTTCAGTGCTGTATTCATCTATAAAATCGCGCGGCGCGTAAATTGTCCTGGGGCTGGGTCTCCCAACCGTAAGATCGTAACGGGCAGGCATGCTCACTATGATCAACAACCCATAAATAACCAGGAAGAGGGTTGCTGTTATAAGCAGCTTCTGCAAACGGGTATTATCTTTAAAGGCTATGGACCGGTTGAAAAGGTCACTAAAAACTTTACTTTTTTTCATTATGCTCCTTTTCCCTCTCAGCTTCAAACTTCTCATAAGCCCTTATAATACTCTGAACAAGCGGGTGCCTGACAACATCTTTTTCGGTCATATAAACAATTTCTATGCCCTCAATGTCTTTTAATATTTTTGGAGCCAGAGCCAGGCCTGAATAGCGGCCCTTTGGCAGATCTGTCTGCGTTATATCTCCGGTAAGCACTGCCTTAGAGCCAAAACCAAGCCGGGTCAAAAACATTTTCATCTGATCCGCAGTAGCATTTTGCCCTTCGTCAAGAATCACAAAAGAGTCATCCAGGGTCCTGCCCCGCATATAGGCCANGGGTGCAATTTCTATTATACCTTTTTCACGGTATTTCTGAAAAGTATCGGCTCCCAGNAAATCGTAAAGTCCATCATAGATCGGCCTGAGGTAAGGATCAACTTTTTCCTGAAAATCACCAGGTAAGAAACCCAGGTGTTCCCCTGCCTCAACTGCAGGACGGGTTAAGATCAAGCGTTGAACCTGCTTATTTTTTAAGGCATCAACTGCCATTGCCAGGGCCAGGTAAGTTTTACCTGTACCTGCCGGGCCGATTGAGATCACTATGTCATTTCTCCTGATCGCTTCAAGGTAGCGCTTCTGGCCTACTGTTTTTGGTCTTATCTGTTTGCCCCTGTGGGTGACTAGAACCAGGTCGCTGAAAAGAGACCGAATCTGGTTGACTTCCCCCTGTTCGGCCAGCCTGAGTGCATACTCAAATTCACGCCCTGACAGCAGGTGCCCTTTCCTGATATGCCCCAGCAGTTCCTGTAACATGACATAAACAGTTTCAACATGTTCCGGGCTGCCTTCGATAACCAGCTCATGGCCCCTGGGAATCAGGTGAACATCAAAACGTTCTTCGATCAGGCTAAAATGTATGTCGTGATTACCGAGCAACTGCACTGACTCATCAACACTGTTTAGCAAAATAGTCCTGCTTGTATTAGTATCCGTCAATCAATAAAACGCTCCTTCCATAGGGAATAACCTGCGACAAAAATTATAAGCTTCATTTGGTTTTTTATCAAGAAATAACTGCAAACTAAGGCTTGCGGCGCCGAGTGCGCGGAGGGTCAATAATTTCATGGAAGATAAATGCTGTTATAAGCGGATCTTTTTGGGTTAACAATTTCTTAAGGTTTCCGGACAGCCTCGCCGAAGATCCCTTCTTTTCGATTGCTATGCTTCTATTTTCTTCAGCAACTTGCTTAACTGNTTCTTCTTTGGGGTTTGTCCCCATCCTGTTCTTCTCATGAACTTCATTATGCTGCATATCAAAAAAAGCATCATATGATTTTTCATTTTCATCCCGGCCTACAGCTGTCTGCCCGGGATGATCTGATATTAACTCTTCTTTTTCAACCAGGACCCTGTCTTTCTGTTTGGATCGATCACCCTTTAAGGATCTGGCTAAAAAATTAAAGAGGTTAAAAATAATGATTATTATAATTAATGTAAGAATGCCTTCCAAGTGTAGGCACCTCCAGTTTTTTACTGTTCTTCGTCCTGTTGCTCTTCTTTGCCGATTTTACTAATACTATCACGCATATCAGTGTCAGCCATTACATTTTTCAGCTGATAGTAATCCATCACACCCAGATTACCATCACGCAGCGCCTGAGACAATGCCTTAGGCACTTCCGCTTCCGCTTCAGTTACCTTCGCTCTCATTTCCTGGACCGCGGCCACCATTTCCTGTTCTTTAGCCACAGCCATAGCCCGGCGTTCTTCTGCCTTGGCCTGGGCAATACGTTTATCAGCTTCAGCCTGATCTGTCTGAAGTTGGGCTCCAATATTCTTCCCGACATCAACATCAGCAACATCAATAGATAATATTTCATAAGCCGTTCCAGAGTCAAGACCTTTATTTAATACCGTATTGGAAATACGGTCAGGATTTTCAAGAACAACTTTGTGGTTGTCAGATGAACCGATCGTAGTTACTATTCCTTCGCCAACCCTGGCAATTATTGTTTCTTCACCGGCTCCACCAACCAGGCGATCGATGTTGGCACGAACAGTTACCTTGGCCCTGGCTTTCACCTCAATCCCATCTTTTGCCACCGCTGCGACAACAGGGGTCTCGATTACTTTGGGGTTTACACTCATTTGCACTGCCTGCAAAACGTCACGTCCGGCCAGGTCTATTGCTGCAGCCCGCTCAAATTGCAGTGGAATTTCTGCCCGCT
>SL_8KL_010_SEDDRAFT_10000900_pt1 | contig 25906 bp, 20 predicted proteins | sample SodLakKL_010_SED_4_FD_11160 | JGI IMG/M metagenome (IMG submission 11160) | reverse complement strand
CTGGGCCTGAGTAAGAGCGGCATTTGGCTGGGCAGGAATATTCCCACCGGTGGCGCCCTGCTTTTTAAGGCCTTGCGTAATGGCGGCAGTTGGCTGGCGAAGAACCTCCGTATTGGAAGCAGCAAGCTGTGGGTTAATCTCCGGAAAGGCGGGCAGTGGATTCAAAAGATGTTCCGTCAGGGTAAATCCTGGGTTACTATTAAATTTGAAACGGCAAGAAAAACTACCGGTAGACTTGCGGATAAAGGAGGGGCCTCCAAAAAACCTCATAAAAGTGCCGGAATTGATTCTGATAAAAGCGCCGGACATACGAAGTCTGATTTTGATAAAAGTTCTGCAAAGAAAAAGACGGCTACTGAGAAAACCGGCAAAAGTAAAGAACCAAGCTCTAAAAAATCTTCTAAAAGTGACAAATCCGATACCATAAAAAGCTCTAAGAGCTCAGAATCTGTTGCCAAGAAAAAGCCTAAGGGGAAAAAGTCTGGTTCCAAGAAATCTACCGGGGATGGCAAAGCTCAATCTAAGAAAAAATCCGGAGCTAATAAAAAGAAGAAAAGCGGTCAAAAGAAATAACGCCCTTTCAAGTCAAGGGTCAACTTGCCTTTAAAGGGCGTTAATATTGGGTAAAATGAAGCTTAGATACTAAAATAAACTTTCCCCGTACATATCATCGATAAGGTCTTTGTATTTTTCTTCAATTATTCTGCGCTTTATTTTTTGGGTGGGAGTTATTTCTCCGCCTTCTTCGGTAAATGGTTGGTCAACAATTGCAAATTTCTTAATTTGTTCGTATCTTGCATGCCTGGGATTAACCAGGTCGATCCTTTCCTGGATTAATTCCCGAACCTTTGGATGGTTGGCTATCTCCGTATTGTTACTGAATTCTATTCCCTCATTTTTAGCCCACTCTTTGATTGCTTCAAAATCAGGGACTACCAGAGCGGAAACAAATTTCCGGTTGTCGCCTACCAGGACTACTCGTTCTATATAAGGGTCGGTGTTAAAATCATTTTCTACGGGCTGGGGCGCTACGTATTTGCCCCCGCTGGTTTTCATGAGTTCTTTTTTGCGGTCGGTGATAGTAAGGTAACCTTCTTTATCAAAAAATCCTATGTCTCCGGTTTTAAAGAAACCATCTTCTGTAAAAGATTCTGCGTTGGCTTCCGGGTTGTTCCAGTATCCTTTCATAACCTGAGGGCCCCTTACCAGAATTTCGCCGTCTTCCGCTATTTTTTCTTCCACTCCGGGAAGAGGTTTTCCTACCGTGCCTATTTTATTATCTTTTAGAGTATTGGCATTGATGATGGGGCTGGTTTCGGTTAGACCATACCCCTGATAGATATTGATGCCGATACCGCCGAAGAATATAATCAATTCAGAGCTTATGGGGCCTCCCCCTGTGGAGCAAAAACGAAGGCGGTCAAGCCCTGCTCTCTTTTTAACCTTTTTAAATAAGGGAGCGTATAGCCTGCTTCTTAGTTTTAAGGAAGCCGGAACTTCTTTCCCTTGATTTTCTCGCAGGTAAATATCTTTTCCCAGTTCGATTCCCCGTTTAAAAAGTTTTTGCATAAAGGGTGGCCGCTCTTTTAATAAAGTATTTATGGTTATATATGTCCTTTCCCACAGCCGGGGGACGGAATTCATCGCTGTAGGTCTAAAAGTTTGCAGGCCCCAGCGGATTTCCGCGGGATCTAATGAATCTACAATTGCCAATACAGCCGGCACGTAGCTTCCCGCCATCAGATCAGCCGAAAAACCATAAGAATGACACAGGGGAAGATGAACCATAAAAACATCATCTTGGCGGAAGTCCATACTCTCAATTATTTCTCTCTGGCTTACTATATTTCGATTGTTGAGCATCACTCCTTTGGGCCGTCCGGTAGTGCCGGAAGTATACATTAGGATGACCATATCATCTTCATCTACCCTTTCGGTGATTTTTTCGATCTCCGATTTTTTATCCTGGTTGTTTTTGCCCAGTTCCAGCAATTCATCAAAGGTCATTACCATGTCATCGGGTTTTTCTTCTATGGGGTCCATTATAAAGATTTTTTCTAAGTTTTCCAGTTTGTCTTTTACTTCCAAAACTTTATCTAAGTGTTCTTTGCTACCGCAAAAACAAAACTTGGCTCCGGAATCGTGCAGTATCCACCAGATATCCTCACTTTTACTGGTGGGATAAATGGGGACCATGGCACCTCTAAAAAGCATTGGTGCTAAGGCTGAAAAAATCCATCTGGGTCGGTTGGGGCTAAAAACTGCAGCGCGTTCAAATTCTTGGAAGCCGAGTGTGTAGAGGCCGCAGCATACTTGATCTCTAACAATGCTATCTACTTCTCCCCAGGTATACTTATGAATATCTTCTGTTCGTCTTCCCTCCTTATCATACCTCGACATGATGTAAAGCTTGTCCGGAAATTGATGCGCATTTTTTAAAGAAGTGCCAGCTATGGTGTTCAGGTTAAAATCTTTCATATTTTTTCCTCCTATACTGGGAATAAAATTATAATAGATAGAAGCATTACGAATGTTCTATCATAAAAATGTTTTCTTAATATTAGCATATTTGCAATAACCCTGCAACTAAGTGATTTTTTCGTTCCGTGTAAGATTAAAGGGAGGATTATTTTTTTTAGAATGTAGAATAAAATAAAACAGAATTTATGAAAGATAAAATAATAATGGGTAATTATTTTATAAAAAATCTTCCGGTGTTATATAAAAAAATTACTTAATATTCTTTACTATAAAATTAAAATATCTTAATTTCTCTTGTTTTTCAGTATGTTTAATATATAATGTACTCGCATGCTTAAAAACTAATGGATTTCGAATTTGTTTTTAATCAAGAAATAATAAATTGGAAATGTATTATTAGCTAAAGTAGCTTTTAGCTAAATTGCATGCTTAATAAGAGAGTGATTGGAGTAATGGATTGCTATGATGGATAACTACTTTCTTTTGTTTGCCAGTCCGCTAATATTATCTTTTTTGATAACACCTTTTATTCTCCGTTATGCCCTTAGAAGTGGTGCCATTGACGAGCCTGATTGGAGAAAGGTGCATAGTAAGGGAAAGCCTTTGTTAGGAGGTCTTAGTCTTTACCTTGCTATCTTGATTTCTACAGTTGCGTTTTATGATCATAACATCCAGCTTTATACTCTCCTGGTAAGCTTAACCATAATCGTTATTGTCGGTATCGTAGATGATTTGCACGGGTTAAACCCTTATGCCAAGTTAGCGGGGCATTTTATTGCTGCTACCGTATTGGTAGCTTATAACATTTCTGAGTTTGCCCTTATTTTTGATTTCCTCGAGCAGTTTATAGTTTTCCGGATCGTGGCTTTTTTAGTGGTAATTGTCTGGGTAGTAGCTATTACCAATGCATTCAACCTCATTGATGGGTTAGACGGGCTGGCAGTCGGGAACGCAGTTATTATCGGCAGCTTTCTTATATTGCTTTCTCTCCTTTACGGGAATATGTGGGCGTTGGGAATATCTATTATACTGGTAGGGGCTTGTCTGGGCTTTTTCCCCTTCAACTACCGACCGGCACGCATATTCTTGGGCGACACAGGTAGTACTTTATTAGGGTTTGTGCTGGCTTCTATTTTTCTCTTCAATGTTAGTTACGAAGTTCCCAAATTTATGTTGTTTGGCGTAGTGTTTTTGTTTATGTACCCTACTGTGGACTTGGGTTATGCTATGATCAGGCGCTTGAGAGAAGGAGTGCCTATCATGTCAGCGGATATGAATCACATCCATCATCATATTCTCCGGGGAGGGTTGCCTTCCAATTACGTGGTATACTTGCTTTATGGATTCAGTTTTTTAGTAGGTGTGTGCGGGGTATTCGTGATGGCCTTTTCTGAATGGATGATTTTTGTGGTTGTTGCTGCCATTGCTCTATTGATAGTTTTACTTGCTTTTGTCTTCCGGTTATTATTTAAAAATCATCAGACTCACCTGGTTAATGCTGACTTAACCAGGAAACGAGATATAAATAAATAAGATTAGTTAACTATTTATATCTAACTAACTTTACATAATATCCTTCTTTTTCAAATTTTCTTCTTAATATTTTTGACACCAGCAAAATATAAAAAATAAATATTTCCTATAATTAGTAGATTCTTTTTTTGTAGAGGGTTTACCGGAAAAAGGCGAAATTTATTTCCTTTTGGAGGATTTATTGTCTTTATTTCCCGGTGTACTGGATTATGCCCGAAATATTGCAATAAACTACTCCCTTATTTATGCAACCCCGGGGTTAATATTATTAATTGTGGGCCTGTGGGCAACCAGGAAATAATCACAAAGGTCTTTGCAATATAGTTAAATGTATGCTGCGGCTTCTTTGTCTGCAATTAAAATAAATTCATGGTGAAGTTGGAGAAACGAAGCAGGCACCTCGGTGGTAATTTTTCCATTTACTGTTTCCTTAATAGCTTCGGCTTTGCTTTTCCCACTGGCTAGCAGTATTACTTTTTGCGCTAGCATGATAGAGCCCATGCCCATGGTAATTGCCTGGCGGGGCACTTCTGATCCTTTGGAAAAAAAGCGGCTGTTTGCGCTAATGGTTTCTGCCGAGAGATTAACCACATGAGTTTGGGTATTTAAATATTTAGCGGGCTCGTTAAAACCGATATGCCCGTTTACGCCTATGCCCAAAATTTGCAGGTCAATGCCTCCGGCATTAAAAATTTTTTGCTCATAATTACGGCAGGTTTCTGCTGTGTTATTTTCTTGGCCGGGAGGAATGTGAATGTTTTGTGACGGTATATTTACATAATTAAAAAATTTATGGTGCATGTAATAATGATAACTTTGAGGATGATCAGGGTCCAGCCCTAAATACTCATCCAGGTTAAAAGTTGTTACTTCACTAAAATCTATTGAACCGGCATCATACATTTCTATTAGTTTTTGGTACATTCCTTCCGGGGTAGAACCGGTAGCCAGGCCCAATACCGTATTGTTTTTAAGGGTGACCTGGCTGGATACTATCTGAGCTGCTTTGGCGCTCAGCTTTTGGTAATCTTCCATTACATAAATTTTCATATATCTTCCTCCATTGTTTTAGTAGGTTTAAAGGGCACTTAAGTTTTTAGAATAAACTTCAAACTTTTTTCCATAATAATTATTTCAGGAGTTTAGTTCTTTACTCAATATTTCTGCCAGTTCTTCAGCATAATTATGTAAAACGTTTTCTTCTTCTTCTCCTTCCACCATGATGCGAATTTTAGACTCTGTACCCGAAGGGCGCACAAGAATGCGTCCGTTAGGTCCTATTTTTGTATAAGTTTCTTCCATTGCTTTTTGAAAAGCAGGAATTTTATCCCAACCTTCTTTTTTGTTCACCTGGCAGTTAACCATTACCTGGGGGAGATGGGTCATTAATGACCTATACGAAGAAAGAGAGGAACCTTTTTCTTTGACGATTTCTGCAAGTTTCAAAGCGCTTAAGAGGCCGTCACCTGTGGTGGCATAATCAAAAAATATAATATGACCTGATTGTTCACCGCCAAGGCTGAAGCCACCTTCCCGCATTTTTTCCAGTACGTAGCGGTCTCCTACTTTAGTCCGTATCACATCTATGCCATGTCGGTTAGCTGCAATTTCCAGGCCTCCGTTGCTCATGATGGTAGAAACCAGTGTATTTTTATTTAACAAGTTATTTTCTTGTAAATGGAGGGCAAAAATTAGCATTAATAAATCGCCGTCCACAATTTCCCCTTTTTCATCTACTGCTATTAAGCGGTCTGCATCGCCGTCGAAAGCAAGCCCCAAATGTGCTCCATTTTTAAAAACAGCTTTTTGCAAGGCAGAAGGGTTAGTAGAACCACATTTAACGTTGATGTTAACTCCGTTAGGTTGATTGTTTAGTACTGTCAGCCTGGCCCCTAAAGAACGAAACAATTCCGGTGCCAATTCATAAACAGCGCCGTGGCCGCAATCTATAGCTATGTGCATGCCGTCAAGGCTGGGTGCGTTTTTCTGCAAGAATTCCAGGTAAATGTTAGTTGCATAGTAGTCTTCTTCCAATTTGCCTATTTCTCCGCCGATAGGACGCGGCAAAAGATCTTTGCCGAAGTAAATATCTTCTATTTTTCTTTCAATATCATCAGCTATTTTATACCCCGTAGGTGAAAATATTTTAAGACCGTTGTCTTCTATGGGATTATGAGAAGCGGAAATCATTATTCCTGCTGCAGCATTTAATTCCTTGGTTAAGTATGCCAGTGCCGGAGTTGAGAGCACCCCCAAAGAACGTACATTCATACCTGAAGAACATATCCCTGCAGTCAAGGCTCCTTCCAACATATTACCGGAGCGCCTAGTGTCTTTTCCCAAAACGACAAAAGGTTCTTGCGTGCCTTCTTTTTCTTTACGTAAAAGATAAGTGCAGATGCGCCCAATATAAAAAGCCATCTCCGGAGTAATGTCTTTATTGGCGATTCCTCTAATTCCGTCTGTTCCGAACAATTTGTTCAACATATTCCCTCCTTTTAATGAGGCATTACCAATATGGCCAAGCTTTTAATTAATGCTTCATTTTTAATTAGATTATTTCTGAACATTGTCTATAATTTTTCAACATAACTATTTATGTTCCTGCTGTAAATGTTTAAAAAAAATTTATGTTTCCTTAACTGGAGATTAACTTATTTTTATATGCTTTAGCTGCGGCAAAGTGTTGGCAAGGTAATTAATTTTGGAGATAGCTTGAAGGTTTGACGAAAATGCCTGGGAAAACTATAATGTATAAGAACGTTCGAAACATGAACAATAAATAGGGACTGTTATGGAAAACGAGTATCTGATTCTTTCTCAAATTGAAAAAAATGAAGAAATACCTCAGCGCGAAATTGCTAAACTAACCGGCCTTTCCCTGGGGACTGTGAACATGTTGCTTAAAAAGATGGTAAAAAAAGGGCTGGTTAAAATAGAAAACTTAAACAAGCGAAAATTGCGATATGTACTTACTCCCCATGGTGTAGCCGAAAAAAGTTTGTTGGCTTACAATTTTGCCCGTCATTCTTACCGCATAATTAATACGGTAATAATAGCAGTGCGGCAGGTATTGGATGAAGAAAAAAAGAAAAAAACCGTGCAGGAAGTGATTTTGTATGGTGAGAGGGATGATTTTGGGGAAATTCTAACCCTTGCCCTTTCAGCAGAAGGCGTTAATTCAACTTTTTTAAGGAGCCCGTCGCAGTTAAAAAGCCTGTCTTCCAATACTTTGGTTTTTTTGTGGGAAAAAAAGCGTGCCCGGGAATTACAGCAATTGGGCATAGAGGCGGTTAATATTTTAAATTATTTATGAGTATTGCCGGAGATGCCGGAATGAAAATATAAAAATTTAAGGAGTAGGTTATATTATGAAAAAGGTTTATGTAGCCATGAGCGCAGATATTATTCATCACGGCCATATTAATGTGATTAATGAGGCTCGGAGGTTGGGCGAAGTTTATGTAGGGGTGCTTACTGATGAGGTGATAGCAAGTTACAAAAGGCTCCCGTTGTTAGATTATCCTCAGCGTGAAGCTATCATCAAAAATATTAAAGGAGTCAAAGAAGTAATTCCTCAGGATACTTTAGACTACGTGCCTAATCTGGAAAAAATTAAGCCTGACTATGTGGTGCACGGTGATGATTGGCGAGAAGGCATTCAGAAAAATGTGCGCCGGCGGGTAATTGATACACTGCAAAAATGGGGCGGAGAACTGGTGGAAATAGAATATACCAAGGGAGTTTCCATTTCGCAGTTGGATGAAGCCCTCCATAGAATTGGAACCACTCCTCAGAATAGGATCAAAAAATTGAAGCGGCTGTTGGAATTAAAACCCATGGTGAGGATTCTGGAGGCGCACAATGGCCTTACCGGGCTTATTGTGGAAAAGACCAAAATAGAAGAAGAAGAGAGAATTAAAGAGTTCGACGGTATGTGGGTGAGCAGTTTGTGTGATTCAACAGCCAAAGGCAAGCCCGATATTGAGGTGGTGGATTTTTCTTCCCGCCTGGGCACCATCAATGATATTCTGGAGGTTACTACCAAGCCCATCATTATAGACGGTGACACAGGAGGACAAGCCGAACATTTTGTATTTTCGGTTAGGTCTTTAGAACGCCTGGGCATTTCAGCTATTATTATTGAGGATAAAGTGGGGTTAAAGCGAAATTCCCTATGGGGTACGGAGGTAATACAGGAATTGGATACGGTAGAAAATTTTGCTGAGAAGATATCGGCGGGGAAAAAGGCTCAGGTAACGGATGATTTTATGATTATTGCCCGCATAGAGAGTTTTATAGTGGGAGCGGGGCTGGAAGATGCGCTGCGGCGTGCTCATGCCTATATAGAAGCCGGCGCGGATGGAATTATGATTCATAGCAAAGAAAAAACCCCCCGGGAAATATTTGATTTTTGCCGGGAGTATAATAAATTTGTAGATGCGGTTCCGCTGGTGGTAGTGCCTACTTCATATTGCCATGTTACCGAGCAGGAGCTCCAGGAAGCGGGGGTAAACCTGGTCATCTATGCTAATCATTTGATTAGAAGCGCTTATCCTGCCATGGTGAACACTGCTCGAAATATATTGTTAAATGAAAGGGCATTAGAGTGTGAGGAAGAATGCATGTCCATTAATGAAATCCTAAATCTGATTCCCGGAGGGTGTTAACTATTATTAGTTGCGCTGACTTTTATGCAGAACTTAAAGAACAGGGAATTAATTTTTTTGCCGGGGTGCCCGATTCCTTATTGAAGGATTTTTGCGCTTTTTTAGATAGGCAAGAGTCACCTCAAAGACATATAATTGCCGCCAATGAAGGAAATGCACTGGCCCTGGCTGCCGGCCATCACCTGGCAACAAAGGGGATCGGCCTGGTTTATATGCAGAATTCGGGATTGGGTAATACGGTAAACCCTCTTCTTTCTCTGGCGGATCCTCTGGTTTACAGTATACCGGTGCTCTTGCTTATTGGTTGGCGGGGACAACCCGGCACAAAAGATGAGCCACAGCATGCCAAACAGGGTCAAGTAACATTGAAGTTGTTAGAGGCCATGCATATGAAATATGCCGTCCTTCCCAAGGATATGGAAGAAGCCAGGCAAACCTTGAAAAATATCTTGGAGCATGTGCGTGAAAAAAGTGCCCCTGCCGCGATGGTTGTTCCTGCTCATACGTTTGCTAAATATTCTCCTGCAGAAGAAACCGGTGAAGAGAAGGATGGTGAAGGTAAAAATTCTGCTACAAGGGGAGAAGCCGGTAAAGAACTTGAGGTTAATAAAAATGAATACTTCCTAACCAGGGAAGAAGCCCTGCAAGTGTTGTTAGAGAAAATGCAACCTGCCGACGTAGTTGTTTCTACTACGGGGAAAATTTCCCGGGAAATATTTGAATATCGTGCAGAAAATAGACAGGGTCATTACCGAGATTTTCTTACCGTGGGTTCCATGGGGCATTCTTCCCAGATAGCGCTGGGGATTGCCCTATCTAAACCCAGACGAAATGTTTACTGCATTGATGGGGATGGTTCCCTCCTCATGCACATGGGAGCACTGGCTATTAACGGAACAACAAAGCCAGCAAATTTCAAACATGTGATTCTCAATAACGGGGCCCATGAATCGGTGGGAGGGCAGCCTACAGCAGGTTTTAAGATTGATATACCCGGAGTGGCTCTGGCTTGTGGCTACAAGCAAGTATTTAGGGCGGAAACGGTAGAGGAAATTATTAATGCCATGGAAGAACTCAAGGAAAAAGAAGGGCCTGTTTTGCTGGAGATAAGAGTCAAGAAGGGAGCCAGGAGCAATTTAGGAAGGCCCACTACTTCTCCTCTGGAAAATAAGCAGCATTTTATCTCCTTTTTAAACTCATCTTAATTCCCGAGTTCTCGCTGACTCAAAGAATGCAGGAATTTGGCAGGGGAAATTTTAGGGGAGAATTTATTGAAAAAGTTATGAAGTTAGTATGAGAGATAAAGATTAAAAGTGCATTTTTAAAAAGAGAAGAAAAATTTTTGCAAACTGTAAAGAAGAAAAGTTTATAATTAAACAAAAATGGTGAAAAATATACAGGAGGTAAGAAATGCAGGCAATTTTATTGAACTCCGGACAGGGCACAAGAATGGAAGCACTTACAGCTGATAAGCCTAAATGCCTGGTAGAATTAAACCGGGGAGAAACTATTCTTTATCGCCAGGTAAAAGCGCTTACGGAGCAGGGCATAGGTGATATTGTGGTGACTACCGGGCCGTTTGCGGAAAAAATAGATGAGTATTTGAAAACTCATTTTAAGGACATTAATTTTAAATTTGTGTATAATTCCCGTTATAGGGAAACCAACTATATTTATTCCATGTACCTGGCTGCTGATTATATATCCGGTGATGTCATATTAATGCACGGAGACCTGGTTTTCGATTATGGGTTGCTTGAGGGAATTATGAATTCCGGGTATGAAAATACCGTCCTGGTTAACCCCGACATGGAACTTCCCGTTAAAGATTTTAAGGGGCTTATTAAGGATGGACTTGTGCGGCAAATAGGGGTAAACTTGCTGGGGGAAAATTGTTATTTTCTCATGCCTATGTACAGGCTTGCTGAGGACACTTTTAATAAATGGCTGGATGAAATCGGAAAATTTATAGCTGCGGGTAAAGAAAAGGTCTATGCCGAGGAAGCCCTTAATCAAATTTTAAATGAGGTGGCGCTTTATCCTTTTTATTACCGTGATGAGGTATGTTTTGAAATTGACGATACGGATGACTTAAAAAAAGTTAAAGAATTGATTAGTTAAATGCGCCGGCAGGCTGCTTTTTGCCGATAAGTGTTTTCGACCCGGTTCGAAATTGCGGTTAAGTTTTTTTCGTTAAGTCAAAAAATATTTAAAATGCCCCTGAAGGAAAGGAAGATAAGCCATGAGTGATAAACATATCAAAACTCACTATAATCCCGTAGAGATAAAGTTTGGCTCCGGGGCAATGGAAGAACTCCCGGCATTGTTAGCGGGTGTTGAGCATATATTGCTGGTAACTACGTCCGGGTTTACCCACCGGGGACTTACTGAACGAGTAAATCATATGTGCGCCAATAAGCAAATGACTGTCTTGGATGATGTGCTGCCCAACCCCGATATGGAGTATTTGGAAGAAAAATGTTCCCGCCTTAAAAGTGAGGGAGTAGATATAATTGTTGCTTTAGGGGGTGGAAGTGCTCTCGATACGGCCAAGGTGCTCAGCTATTTGTTGGTTCATCCTTTTTCCTTAAGGGAACACCTGGAAGAGGGCGGGGAAGTGCCTTCTGTTAATGCTTTGCCGGTAATTGCTATTCCCACTACTGCCGGCACAGGGAGTGAAGTTACTCCTTTTGCTACAGTGTGGGATATGCGCAATTATAAAAAATATTCTTTTGCAGCACCCAGTTTATTTCCTCGCTTTGCCCTGGAAGATCCCTTACTCACCTTGACTATGCCTGAGGATATAACTGTTTGTACGGGGTTGGATGCCCTTTCTCATGCGCTGGAATCATTTTGGAACCGTAATTCCAACCCAGTTTCCCAGGCTTTTGCTACCGCAGCTGTTAAAATAGTTCTTAAGGCACTTCCTGTCCTGGTTGCTGACCTGGAAAACGAAGAATACCGAGCGGCAATGTTGGAAGCCAGTTTGATGGGTGGTATGGCTATTAGTTCTACCCGAACTGCCCTGGCTCATTCCATGTCTTACCCAATAACGGCCCGTTACAAAATGCCCCATGGTTTAGCCTGTGGTTTTACTTTGCCTTCGCTGTGGGAGCTTAATACTCCGGCTGACCCGCCTTATTTTAATGAATTGGCTTCCAGGCTGGGTTTTACTACCGCAGACGAATTAAAGCGGGCCCTGGATGAATTATTTGAAAAACTGGCTGTAAAAGAGCGGGTGAGCAATTATATTGAGAATGTGACGGAACTTATAGATCTGGTGCCGCAAATGTTCACCCCCGGCAGAGCGGACAACAATTTTGCTCAAGTTAGTGAACATTTAGTAAAGGAAGTGATCAAAAAATCACTGGCTTAAATATAAGCAAGAAAAGAGCAAGGGTGAAAAATTACCCGTTTACCCAACAGGAACTAAATCTTTTTAAAAAGGTTGCCTCCACTTTACATGCTTTAAACTTGAATTATTGGCTTGATCAGGGAACTCTTTTGGGAGCGATCCGCAGCGGGCAGCTATTGTCCTGGGATCACGATATTGACCTGGGAATAATGAAAAAAGGTCTTCTGCCTCAGCAGGAAAAATTGGTGCATGAATTAAGGTCTGCCGGAACCTGTGTTACTGTTATGCCTTATGTAATTAAAATCAGTTACGGGCCCGGAAGAAGAAATGTAGATTTAAGGATTTATACAGAGGAAAGTGGCTATCTTTTCACTGAAATGTGGTCTACTGCGGACTCGGGCAATAAATGGAAAAGATTTCGCGGCATGATATATACAGTATTTATTTATTTAGCTCATAGCCTTTACCGGCTTGGTGCTTCGCAAAATGGACCGGGGACTAAATGGCAAAAAGCGCTTTTTACGATGAGCTTGAAGTTTATTAATTACTTTAGTGACCGCAGGGAGTCTTTGAAAAATCGCCGAACAATTTTGCGTGTTGATAAATCTTTTTTTAGTGAATTGGAAAAGGTAGAGTTTTGCGGAATATGGGTGCCTGTTCCCCGTGATGTGGAAAACTATTTATCTTCCAAATATGGTAAAGATTGGCGCACACCCAGGAAAGACTGGCATTACTGGCTGCATGACGGATTTTTGCATCAAACAGAAACACGGTAAATAATATAAGGGCAAGTTTTAAATTTTTTAAAACATATATTCTATTTAGGACAAGGAGAAGCAATGTTTTAAGCGGAAGAAATTGCATAAGTGTTGTTTATAAAAGCGAATATAAAGCAAAATGAAATCTCTTTTTATTTGAAAGAAGACAGTAGTTATTCTCTACTTATATGCCTGGTGAGAAAATAATATTTACTTTAAAAGAGTAAGATATGCGAATAATTCTTATCTTATGTCAGTATGTTTGTAAACGTATTAAATCAAGCAAAAGGTGAAGGTGAGAGAAGATCGGAAAACTTTTTATCCGGGACGAAGCTCAACTTGTGGCTCAAGGAAAAGCACTGGCTTTGGCACGAGACATATTACAACAGAGGGGTATTAATCCTGTAATTTCTGATGGAACCGTGTTGGGAGTTGTCAGGGAAGGGGATTTTATTCCATGGGATTGGGACGCGGAAATCTTTGTCACTTATGAAGAGGTGCGGCATAAAGGAAAGGAACTGGTGATGGACTTCATAAACGGGGGGTTTAAGATTTCTCACCGTCGCTTTGGGCGTAGGAATTGGAAGATAGTGGTGGAAAAATATAATTTTCTCATAGAAATAAGAGCGTGGTATCAAGAAAGAGGTTATTTCAAACGCCGTGACGATATGGGGAGTGAATACCAAATTCCCAAAGCATACATGTTGCAGAGAAAAACTGTTGTTTTAAGAGGGGAAAATTACCTGGCTCCGCTTGACTATGAGGGCTATTTAACACATGTTTACGGTGATTGGCAAACACCGGTTAAATCAGACCGGCGCAGGAGTTACTTAAATAGTGATTTTTTCCGGCCGGGTACAATTAAAAGAGTAGCTGATTATGTGAAGCAACTTCTAGGCCGTTAAATGATGGAGCTAAATTATAAAGGGAAAATTGAATTTTAGAGCTTCTTTTGTAGAATTATTCGTGAATTAAATGGAAATAAGAAAGAGGGTAAAATGAAGATGAAAAGATATGTAAGCGAACTGGTGAAAAGAAAAGACTTATTAATTCATCTGGTCATTTCCGGAATAAAGGCCGAATACCGGAACACATTTTTGGGTTATTTCTGGTGGATCCTTGATCCTCTTTTGATGGGTTTGGTGTATTACTTTCTCAGAGCAGTGGTGCTTGGTTTGGAAGGAGAAAACATAGGGGCTTTTCTTATTATTGGCCTGGTGGCCTGGAAGTGGATTAGAGCCACGGTTCTTAATTCTGCTACTTCCATTACCAGCAGGGCAGGCATTATTACCCAGGTTTATTTGCCCAAGGCCCTTTTTCCTTTTGGGACTACCATGACCCAGCTGGTCAATTTTTGCTTTGGCCTGGTAGTGGTGGCCTTTTTTCTGGCCTTTTATCGTCTGGCGCCGGGAATTGAAATACTTTGGTTGCCTGTAATTATAGCTGTTCAATTTATGTTTTTGTCGGCAATTTCTTTAATACTGGCATATTATAGTACGTTTGTGCGGGATATCGACAATGTATTAAACCATGTCTTGCGAGCCTGGTTTTATGCTTCACCGGTTATTTGGGAAACAACGCGTATTCCCGAGGAGTATTCTTTTATTGTAGATATTAATCCGGCATCACCTTTTTTAATCAGCTATCGCAATATTCTTATGGAGCAAAGTGGCCCTGAACTGGAAAAACTTTTTATCATTGGCCTTATTTCTTTTGCCCTGGTGGCATATATGGTTTATTTTTACCACCTTAATGAGCATAAGTTGATCAAGGCTCTGTAAATTAGTTGTTAATGTTGTTGAGAAAGCTATTGGAAGAAAGTGGTATTTTAAGGGGAAAGAGGACATTTATACTTATTAGATTCTCCTTTACTTAACAGAGGAGAAGTTAGATAATAATAATGGATGCCGAAAATTATAAAAGCCGCTAAAAAATAACGTATTAAATTTTGGGAAGGCATATTTCCTGCATATATTTGAAGAAAGTGGTGAGTCAATTTGGCTCTAAAAACTAAAACTATAGTTCAACCATCAGCCGTGAAAACACCATCTGCCGAGCCCCTTATTGTGGCAAAAAACCTGGGCATCAAGTACGAAGGGGAAAAAGAGAAAAGCGGTGATTTTAAATCGCTGGTACATAATTTTTTATCTTTGAAGAAAGAAGAAAAATTTGAAGATATATGGGCTTTAAAGGGAATTAGCTTTTCCGGCTATCCGGGAGATGTGTTAGGAATTATTGGTTTTAATGGAGCTGGAAAAACTACTCTTTGCCAGACAATATTGGGTATGATGAAACCCGATATGGGTAACATTCAAGTCCGGGGAGAAGTTTCTTCCCTGCTTTCATTAGGCACCGGATTTAACCAGGAAATCTCCGGCAGAGAAAATATCATCCTTAATGGCCTGGTTTTAGGGTTATCCCGCGAAAAATTGGATGCTTTGCTGCCATATATTGAGGAATTTTCAGGGCTGGGGCGTTTCTTAAACTATCCCCTTAAGTATTATTCTACTGGCATGAAAGCCCGCCTGGGGTTTAGCATTGCCGCTGCAATTGATCCGGAGATAATGGTCATTGACGAGGTTCTAAGCACCGGGGATTTAGAATTCAAAGAGCGGGCTGTTAAGAGAATGTATGAATTGGTAAGTGGCGCTAAAATGGTGGTTGTGGTGACTCAGGATCCCGATTTTATAAAAGATAATTGCACTTGTGGTCTGTGGCTTGACCAGGGGAAAGTAGCTGCTTTTGGTGACCCTAAAGAAGTAGCTGATGGTTACCGGCAGGAAGTGGCCCGCAGGGTTAAGCCCCGCAAAAAATTTGTGGAGATTCGGGAAACGCGTACTTCTATAGGCAAAGAAGAAACTGTGCGTGTAGAAGACCTGGGAATAAAATTTAAGCTGGGCAAAAATGATTTTTGGGCTTTGAATGGGGTAAACTTTAATGTCCACGACAAAGAAATCCTGGGCATTATTGGCCCCAATGGAGCCGGTAAATCTACCCTTTGCCGGGCTTTGAGTGGTTTATACCGACCCGACCGTGGTTCGGTAAAGGTTAAGGGTGAAATAACTGCCCTCCTTACTTTTAAGCTCGGGTTTAATTCTCAACTTACCGGATATGATAATATTTATTTAAATGGGATGATGCTGGGGATACCGAAAAAAGAAATTTGCCGCTTAGAGAATGATATTGTGGAATTCGCCGAGTTGCAGGATAAAATCCACAAACCGGTGAAGGAATATTCCAGCGGTATGAAGTCTCGCCTGGGTTTTAGCATTGCCGCAATGATGCAGCCGAATGTTTTTATTGTGGATGAAGCCCTTTCTGCAGGTGACATGGCTTTTAAAGAGAAAGCTACAGCCCGGATGCAGGATATGCTGGAAGAAGCCAAGACGGTAATCCTGGTTACTCACAGCCTTGGTATTGTGGAAAAGGCTTGCACTCGGGCCATATGGTTGCAGAATGGAGCCATCCAATTTGACGGAGACCCACAGAAAGCGGTGAAACTTTATAAGGAATCTGTGCAAAAGTATCGAAAAATGAAGAAAACTCTTCCTATAAAAAAAGACGTTCGCCTCAAACAAGCGGTGGAAAAGTTTGGGGCCGGCGATTACAGGTTGGCCGAGGATTTACTTGCGGAAGTTCTCCGGGATGATCCTCATGATATAGATGTTTTAACGCAGTATGCAGAAATTGCATATTCATTAGAAAATTGGGAAACAGCTAAAGAACGATGGGAACAAGTGTTGAGGATAGCCGAAAATACCGGTGAAACTGTGCCCAAGGAAGTAAAAAAACGATTAAAAGAGGTTAAAGAAAAAGCAGTTAAAAGCTAAAATTCCTATTATTTCAGATATGTTGACATTATTAATTGTAATTGGTTAAAATAACTTCATATTTATTATTTAAATATTTTTTGTAAATATTTTTTGAAGATAAACCTTTATAATGCTAAAGTAATTTAGAAATGGAAAAGATATGGGAGGTTAAAATGATTAAGGTTATAACCTATGGTACTTTTGATCTGTTTCATCTTGGTCATTTGCGTTTACTTGAAAGAGCAGCGGGGTTAGGTGATTACTTGTTAGTGGGCATTTCTACAGATGAATTTAACTGGCAGGAAAAAAGCAAGATTTGTGTGCAATCTTATGATGAAAGGGCTGCTATTGTATCAGCTTTAAAAGTAGTTAATGAAGTTTTTCCTGAAGAATCGTGGGATCAAAAAGTAGAAGATATGAAAAAATATAAGGCGGATATTTTTGTTATGGGAGATGATTGGTTGGGCAAGTTTGATTTTTTGAAGGATTATTGTCAGGTAACTTATCTGGAAAGAACACCCGGAGTATCTACCAGTGAAAGAAAAAAAATAATTATGGATTCAGAGGGTTAAATTGTTAATTTAGGTTACATGTAATTATTTGGTAATGTTGAGGATGTGTTTATGTTTTGAAGAGAGCGGAAATTGAAAAATCAGCCAGGAAAATAGTTGCCACGGTTCCTTTACATCTTGTTTTGCCTTCTTCTGCTTTAAAGGAATACGCTTTTTTAAATTACTTGCAAGCTAATTCTTCCCCTGAAGAATTATGTGAGCATTTGGCAGAAACAGGGCAGGTTACTTTTAAAACATATGCAGCGACGAAGATAGCTGAGAAAGCAGCTTTTGCTGCCTCATATGATGCATTGCTGGAAAAGCTTCTTACCTCAAATATGGCCAAATATCCTGAAATGCACTTTTTTTTCTCCAGAATGGCAGAATACCAAACTTTTTGTGGCAATAAGGAATCTGCTCTATTCTACGCTCTCCGCGCTAATTTTATTGCGCCCCAGTTTTCTTCTACTGCTGCCCGGGCAATTAATTTGAGATATACTGTTTTCGGGCCGGAAAATGCTGATGAAATGGCATTGCAATCTCTAAGAAGATTTCCTAATTCATTACCTGTTTTATGGGCGGTGTGTTTTAACTGTAAAAGTGAGGCGCAGCTGGATAAAATCCTTCAGATATGGCAGGAAAGGAATTCTGAGGATCCTTATAAATTGGCCCTTGCTGTTCGTCCCCTGGCTAATGCGGCATCAAGGGCATTTCGTTTTGATATAGCAGTTGACCTATATGCCCGGGCGATATTAATGGAACTTGATGAATTAGGCATAAATAAGCCCCTCAAAAGCAAGGAACTGGCAGGGAAAAATACTCTGAAGGTTATTTCAGATCTAAGTGAAGCATTTCAAAAACATAATGTTCCATTTTTTCTTTGCGCCGGAACATCCCTGGGGATTGTGCGTGACGGAAAACCCCTGGATCATGATTATGACATTGATGTAGGAGTATGGGAAGATGATTGGGATCAAGAAAAGCTTAACGAAATATTTAATTATAATCCTAGATTTAGGCATGATATTCCACATCCCTCTAACCCCAAAATATCTCTTGTCCATAGGTCAGGTATAAGTGTAGATTTATTTAGGTTTTACCGGGAAAAAGATTATTTTTGGCATGACGGTGTATTCGTTCGCTGGGGAAATAGTCCTTTTTCTTTAAAAACTGTGGATGTTGATGGTTTGAAAATACAAATTCCGCATCCGTCAGATAAGTACCTTACAGAAAATTATGGTGATTGGAGAACCCCCGATGAAGAATTTGATGCTTTTCTTAGTGATAATACGGAAGTTATGTGGCCTGAATATCTGGAGTATCACCTGGTAAGAGAGGCCTATAAAAAAATTCGAGCTGATAAAATGGATGGTGCCCGCCAAAATTTATGGAGAGCGAAAGATATTCTTGAAGAAACATCTGCCGGGAAAGAATTAATAGGCAGATTATTATCTGAAAATAATTAATGATAATGTTGCTAATTATTTTTAAAAAAAAGATATAGGGGGAAGCAATGAAACAAAACGGCAGTGCTCATAAAAGCCGGCTAAAAGAAAACGAGCAACCTTTAAAAACATCAACAGGAAATCTGGGTTCCGGTGCAGGGGAGAGCATTTCTGATATTGATGACCTGGAAATAGTGTTGGATCAAGTTCATCAGGCTCAGTCGCAAGGAGATTTTGAGGTTGCCGAGAAAATTTTGGAAAATAGGATTCGTGAGGGAGGTTGGAAAAAAGCCAAACTTTGGTGGGAGTTGGTTGCTTTAATGAAAACTCCTGCAGATTACCAGCGCATAAGAAGATTGTGGTTGGATAGCCCCAAATCATGCCGGAAAAGGCTTTCTCTTCTAAGAGCGGTGGCAAGAGCAGCTTGCGTAGCCGGGGAGTATGAGGAAGCTAAGGTGATTTTAAGGATGGCCATTTTATTTGCTGCAAAAAAGAGGAGAAAGCAAAAGAAATTCTTTTCAGGAAATAAACAGCGTTTGCAAAATATACTTCCGGCCAGTAGTGATAAGAAAAAAGAGGAATATGATTCTTTTATTAACCGCGCTCCCCAGGCTTTAATAGATTTGAATGAGGTGCTGGAAGAGTTTGGGGTAAAGTCTTTTTTAATTAGCGGCACACTCCTGGGTTTTTTGCGGGATGGAGGTATTATTAGTTGGGATAAAGACATTGATGTGGGTGTGTTTGCAGAAGAAGTTCCCCACAATCTGGAAGAATTGTTTAGAGGAGAAGATAATTTTAGCGTCAGGCGTATTGACTTTAACAGCGACAGGTTAAGAATAACTCACTCCAATAGGGTAGCCATAGACATATTTCCTCATTATAGGGAGGGGGAGGTGCTCTGGCATGACGGCACAGCCACCCGCTGGTGGAATACACCTTTCAACTTGAAAAAAACTAATTTTTTAGGGGCAGAACAATGGATCCCTGACAATCCTGAACTATATCTCGAAGAGAACTACGGCCCTTGGGAAGTGCCTGATCCCTATTTTGATCCCCGAATTGATGCTCCCAATGTAGAAGTTACCGATAAAGAATACTTTGATGCCTTGTTGTATTTTTCTTTGCTCAACTCAATTGTTAAAAATAACCTGCACATGGAAAAACGCTATATTTCCCTGCTATATGATCTTGGAGAAACAGAATGGCTGCAGCGTCTTTAAATAAAGTGATTATAATCTTTTCGACTTAAATAAAAGTAATATAATTATTTTTGGTTTATTTATGAAATTAATAATTACCCTTTTGCAGGTAGTGTAATCTTGAAAGATGTTTTTGTGGGTTAAAATGCTCTTGCACAAATTGCTTTGCCCTGGCTGCTCTAGCTTCATATGCGGATCTATTGTTTGCCAGCCAATCAATATACATTTTGACTTCTGAAGGTTCTGCGTAAATGGGAGCATTACCAAATAACTCATAAAAAAGCGGTGGGCATATCACGGGCACGCCTGAGGCCATAGCTTCCAAAATAGCCCTTCCCGTGGTAAAAGCCTTTTGGGGATGAGGATAATATACAAATATATCCAGGTTGGCCAAAAAATCTTCAGGCAATATTTTCCCTGATTTAAAAACATGCCAGTTTGCAGGTAATTTATCTCCCAGAATGCGCCTGGGCACTTTAACTCCTCCCAGAATATGGATTTCATATTGTTCGTCTTCAGGATAAACTTTAAGCAAAGTTTCCGGGTCAGCAGGCCATTTGTTTTTTTGATTTTGGGAATACCTGCCAATAATTATTTTTTCCCCGCGCCATGCGGTGGGATTGCGCTGCCACCGGTTTACATCAATAACGGGCAGCCAATCTTTATCACTTAAACTTGCCGGATTAAAATCCTCAGTTTTTTTAAGTAAAGCTTTTCTTATTAAAGGACTTATTGGGTGCCAGATGCCATTATTGCTAAAGTAGTCTTGAAGTTGCTGTTGGCAGTGGTTTAAAATATACCCTTTTTTTACCGGTTTCTTTAAGTTGTCTTTTGGTATTGCCGGAGGTTTGTCTGCAATAACGTGGATTTGTTCTGCGTCTATTCGGGGTATATATTTCTGCCATTCCTGAAGAACAGTTGGTCCGTATATAATTAGTAGTTCGCAGGTAATTTCTTCACCGTAAACCAGGACTTGTACCTTATCTCCGTCAATCAATTCTCTTATTAAAGGGGCAATATGTTTTTGGGGTTTAACGTGGTAACGGGCCATTTGAATCAGGCCGGTCCGCAGGCCTTTGTCTTTTTGGGCTTTAATTTCTTCTTCTATACTTCTGGTATTACAATCGGAAACGCGAAAGTCAGTTGCGTAAACTATATCAAAATGCCGTTTTTTAGAATTGTTTATTTCGCGGATTGGCCACATGGGTTCGGGGACGGAAAAGGGTCGTTCGAACTGGGGAAACTCATAATTAAGTGAAGGCGCATGCTTGTGATGATAAAGCTGAGCTTCATAATATTCCTTTCTTGCCCCAAAGTAGTAATATTCTGCGCCAAAATATTTATTGCCTGTGAGAGAACTTTCGTGCTGTCTTTGGAAACAAAGAGGCCCTGTATGCAAATTTACTACCGTATTTTTGCCAAATACTTTTCTAATGCGGCGCATGAGTTCTGAATCAGCGCTAAAACGAACACTGTCCCAGTAACCGAGGGCCTCCATTATTGGTTTGCGCCGGAACATAAACGAAGGTAAATTATTAAGCACGTAATATCCATATCTATAACGCCTATGAAATTTTAATTCAGGGCTTAATCGCGCTTGTTGAGAAGTATTGGCCATAACATCAGTATTTTGCATCAAATGCAAAACTTGTTTTTCTATCATTTGGGGATGAGACCAATCATCGGCATCATGGCAGCAAACCAAATCACCCGTGGCTAAACTAAGAGCAGTGTTTCTTGCTACATATGGCCCTTTATTTTCTCTATTTACCATTAAATATATTCTGGAGTCATGCTTACAAAAACTTTCTACTATTTCGGAAGTGGCATCATCACTGCCATCATCTACCACCAGAATTTCTAAATTGCCCCAGGTTTGAGAAAGCAGAGAATTTAATGCAGTTTTTATTATTCTTTGTGCATTATAAACAGGAAGAATTACCGATACTTTGGGTGTGGTTTCATCCATTTTTATTTTAGGCATATTTGCTTGAGAGTAGTCTGGTTGTAAACAATCAAAAGCATCTATTTCTTTAGAGGGTTTACAGGCGATAGGGGAGAGTTTATGAAGGGCCAGGGCTTTGTTTATCCACTCTATGCGCTTGAATATGGAAGCTTCAAGGTTTGCAGCGGCCAGGTACAAGTTAGCGCTTTCATGGGTGGCAAGCTCCCGGCTAATAACCATTTTAGCCTGGTCGGTATTTTTTAGCACTTCCAGGCATTCGGCCTCCATGATTGCGGTTTTCCACCTAATTTCAGAATCGTTTTCTCCATCTAATGCCAGAGGAAGAATTTCCAGGCATTTCCTGGCTCCTTCTTCTGAGCGTAGGCCACTGTACCATAGGGCGAGCAATCTTGCAGCTAACCTTTTTTCATATTGGCTGTAAGTGTTTTCAATTATTTGTTTTAGATCTGAAGGAGCACGGGAGGTAAATCCCAAATTCATTAATTTATACTGCAGGGAATTGATTCTTTTTTCCGCTTTTTTTATTTCTTTCATTTGGGTGTCCAATTAGCCCTCCTGGTTTTTCCTGAAAAGTTATATTCCTCTATCTTGAAATATATTGCAGATTATGATTTGCTTTGCCCGGTTATAAAATGTTCAGTTGCCAAATAACTAAATTAGTTTTTATTATGATTATAATTTATTATAATATATAGATGAGTCAATTTTAAATTTCTTTTGTTTAAAATATCATAATTAAATTTTTAAAGAGTTAGGAGTTTCTTCATTTATGAATAAGCTGCTTATGAACAGAAGCAAACAGCAAAAAAACGTTGAATATCTTTCATTTACCCAAATATTAAATAATTATAAGGTTCCTTATTGTATAGATAGTGGAGTGCTTTTGGCGTTGATGCGGGACGGAAAATTATTTGAAAATGAAAAAGATGTGGATATTCAGATGTGGATGGAGAATGAAAATAAATTATATGATATTTTACCTGTTTTTAAATCTAAGGGGTATAATATTACAATTTGGTGCTATAAAGGATTGGTTTATCAATATCGTTTTTTACATCCGCACAAAATACCGGTACATATAATGTTTTTTCGGAGGAATGGCGACTGGGCCTGGTGCCCTGCCAGTAAAGCAATTGGTAATCCTTTTTCTTTTCGGGGAGGGCAGTATATATATTTTTTGTTTAACGGTGTGCGCCGGAGGGTTCGCAACAAGCTTGTAACAACAGATATTAGCCGGTGGCCTTGGAATGTTCGGCGCGTGGTGGCTACCTGGTGGCTACCTGCCCACTTTTTTGATCATATTATTTATGATGAAAATTTTGCGGTTTTTATTCCTGAGAAATGGGATGAATATCTGCAGTTTAGATATGGTAATTGGAAAATTCCTCAAGGAAACTGGGATTTTTGGCGGGAAGATGGGGCCATTGTACACCAAAAACCCGACCAAATGGTAAATTGGCCGGATTATTCATCTGGAGGGGGGGTATTTTAACTTTCGGAAAACTCCCGGTATCTACCCCGCTGCCTTGCTATTATGTAAATTTTTTTTCGTGAAAAATAACTTATAATAAAATGTTACATGGCATCAAACAAAAATGAATGACGATCTATAATTTTATAAAATCTAGAAACTATCCCGACTAAGAGGTTCTTCCCATACTGAACGTCCTTCTTCGTTCCAGGGTTCACCTTCTACTTCTACAAGTACATTATCAACCGTGGGAAATTGGGTTAAAGTGAATACTATGGATTCTTGAAAGGTAGTACCCCTTTGACTCTCATCGGTAGGGGCATCTGTTAAGACTTCTTCAGAAAAATTAATAATAACGGTATTATCTTCTCGCTTAATGTCCAGAACTTTTGCTTTGTCGGATATTATTGCCACTTTATTCTCTTCTTCCTCCCTTGGGCCCTCAATAAGGCTTTCTGCAGTTTTACGCATAGCTTTGTCTATATCGGGAGTAAAAGGTATGCGGCGGTAAACCGGGCTCACATATTCATATTCACCCGGTTCGTCTGCTTTTATTGCTTCTTTATCTCCGAAAAAAAGCTTTACCGTTAAAGTTAGCTCATCTTCTTCGTCTATTTGAATAATAGGCTCTTCATCTTTGGTATCGTGAGTAAATCCATCACCGTCATGAGTGAATTCATCACTTATATCATTTTCCTCACAGCCGGTGCATATAGTGAAAAGAAAAAAGAGGGTAATTAAAGAAATAAAAAATAAACTTGTTTTCCACCATGTCTTATGATGCATGTTCTTCACTTCCTTTAGGGCGACATTTAATTCTTTCAATGATTATTTCAATGTATAATTAAAAGCTTACACATTCTTGCCGTACTTTATCAGTGCTAATGTATTTGTTCCTATATTTTAAAATTAAAAACCGGTGTTGTCAATTAAATTAAATGTTATGTATTATTAAGGATTTATGATGTTTTGAGGGATTTTCATTTACTAAATTGAGCCGGGTTAAGAAAAACAGGCTTATTTGGCGTTAAACGCATATACCCGGCAGGATATTAATAAAAATTACTCGAATTAACTTAATTATGATTTATAAATCCCGATTTTCACATAAATTATTATGCGAAAATATTGTGTGAATACTCAAATATAATAATCAAATAATAAAAGTTATAAGCTTATTTGAAAGAAATGGAGAGAGAAAATATGATTTTGAGGGCGTGGGCGGAATTTATACCGCCGGGGGAGTTAATTAAACCGGAGGTATTATATTTGCTGCAGCGTTACAGAGTAAATCCCTGCATTGCTGTTTCCCGCGATAATTTGGGAGAAGATTATGCAAAGCTTATGAAAAATTACAGGGACGCGGGGCTGGAGCCTGCCTTATGGCCGACTATGAGCGATGAGCAAGGTTACTGGCCCAACGAAAGAAACTGCGAAGAGTTTGCGTCTTATGTAAAAGATATTTTTAAATGGGCGGATAAAGAGGAGGTAAAAATTCCCTGGCTGGCAGTAGATTTGGAGCCACCTTATTATCAGCACACAGAGATCAGCAGTGCTGAGGGGTTACAAAAAGTCGGCAAAATATGGCATATTTTCAATTCTAACCGAAACCGGCAGCGCTTTAATCGGGCAGTTGAAACATATCGAAATTTGCAAGATTATATTAAGATGCAAGGGTGCCAAACTATTGTCCCCGCCATTCCTCTGCTGGAAATCGATATTATGAGAGGGGCGGTGAAATTGCAGGACTACCTGGAAACCCCTTTAAGCCCTGTAAATTGGGATGTTATTTCTTTTATGCAGTACAATACTGTGATTACGGGAATGTCCCGGGAATTTATTAGCCCCGGAGATGCGCGCTGGTATCTTTATTTGCTCTGTTTAAATATGAAGGCTACATTGGGAAAACGGGCTGCTGTTTCGGTGGGGCTGACTTCCACCGGAAAATTGGGAAATGAGCCTTATTATCAATATCCGGAAGAAATGCTTCCGGATATTGAAGCTGCCCTGGCAGCGGGTATCCAAGATATTGCTATTTTTAGTTTGGAAGGAATACTTAATGCATCTAATCCGGAAAATTGGTTGGAAGTAGTTTTCGGTGCATGTCCCCGGATACCTCCCCGTTCGCGAAAGGTGGAGGTTATACGGAGGGCAGCTGTATTGATGTATCGCCTTTTTCCCGGGTGAGCCTTTTGCAACTGTGAGAGCATCGGGATCAAGCTTGAAAAAATTGATCAGGTAAACTTTAATTCTAATGGGAAGTCTTTGTGGGAACAATGAATATTTCACCACCGGGATAGCGCTGAGTGGTCTATATTGGCTGTTTATAATTTTAGCAAATAAAAACGGGGGCAATAAGAGAGGCAAAAACTTCCGGTGGCTTCTTAAACCGCACTCCCCACATAATTGGGGCCTTTGCTTTTAGCAGTTAGAATTGTTAATATTAAGCAGGTAATCGGGTGGATGTGAAAAATTGAATATATTTGGAGGGGGGAGTTTTCTATATCTGCTTTTGAGACAATTGACGACAAAGATTATACCCCGCTCATTTCAGTGGAAAACGTCTATGTAGAATTAAGCAAAAAAGAGGTCTTAAGTGATATTAGTTTTCAGGTCCATCAAGGAGATGTAGTTGGTATTATCGGCCCTANTGGAGCGGGTAAGA
>SL_8KL_010_SEDDRAFT_10000898_pt1 | contig 25927 bp, 28 predicted proteins | sample SodLakKL_010_SED_4_FD_11160 | JGI IMG/M metagenome (IMG submission 11160) | reverse complement strand
GGAAAGATGGAATGTTCTCATTCCTACGAAGTTTCCTTCCACATGTTTCTGGAACTTGTTCCAGACATCGTAAGGATGTAATCCTTAAGACCGAAGGGGGAGGCGTCTCCTGCAAGTCACGAGTTCTCTGAACGAGTGAGTTCTGGAAAATCAAAGGTTTTCCGGTAAAGGACCGTTAACGGATGAACGAATCGGAAGCCCCGTCCTTCAGGACGGGGAGGAGGTCACATGATTCGAGTTCTTTTCAACTCTATCCATCTCTATAAACCATAACCCTTATATCATCATCCTCTTATTTACATGCAAATCAAATTTCCAAGGGGATTTATATGTTAAACGCTGAAATCAAGTCCAATGTGTTGAAAGAGTTAGTAGAGATAGTCGGAACCATCGTTGACGAGGTCAAGATAAATCTGGACGAAAACGGCCTTTCTTTGAAAGCTGTTGATCCAGCCCATGTAGCCATGGTAGATTTGACCTTGAAAAGCGAAGGTTTCGAAAGTTATGAGGCGAACGAAACCGAGTTGGGATTGAACCTAAATAAGATCGAGCAGTTTTTAAAACTCGCGGGTTCAGATGACGTTATAAAGATAGTGCATGACGAAGAAGAGAACCGTCTGACGATGAGTGTCAGAAATATAACACAAAAGATGCCACTTTTAGACACAGCCGGTATGACCGATCCAAACGTGCCGAGTTTGGACCTTCCCATAAACTTACAAATCAAAGGCGAGCACTTGTTGAACGGTGTGAAGGCTTCGGAAAACATCTCTGACCACATCTCAATCACGGCGAATTCTGACGGTTTCGAGATCTTCTCCGAAGAGGACGAAAACGAGGTAGAGATGTCCGTCGGTGAAGAGGAATTAGAAAAACTAGATGCGAATGAAGAGGTAAGGTCGCTTTTCGCCTTGGATTACTTTTCAGACATGGTAAAATGCGTGTCTAGAGATACTATCCTGGATATAGAACTTGGAGCAGATTACCCGATCAAGATCCAATTCGATTTTGCCGATGATAATGGCAATGTTAGGTACCTTTTAGCCCCAAGAATCGAGAGCACATGAAGTGGGTTTTACGAAAAAAACGATTCCTTTCTTCTTTCACGAGCCTATTTTTTTTCTCTATATAGGAAAAAATAAAAATACTCGCATTTCATTATGTAAACTATGACGATATACGGGGTATTACTGATAGCTCTTGGAATCATCCTAGCGATCGTAGAAGCTGCTGATCCGGGATTCTTTATAGCTATACCGGCGGGTGTGCTGATAACATTAGGTTTCATAACACTCGTCTTCCCGGGGCAACTTTTCACTATCTGGACGCCTTTGATCGTCGCTTTGATAGTTATACCGCTGATGTTCATCTCGATGAAATACTATCAGTATATCTCGCCTCCCTCTAAACCCACCACAACTATGACTACATCTTTGAAAGGACAGGAAGGTAAGGTAGTAAAGGAGATCGATCCAGACGACATCTCGGGGAAGATTCGAGTGGGGAGCAAATATTGGAGTGCCACCGCAGACGAGAGGATAGAGGAGGGAGAAGAAGTCGAAATAGTCGAAGCAAAAGGTGTACATGTAGTTGTAAGAAAGATAGAATGAAATTTAAATAAAGGTGAAAAAAAGATGTTAGAAGTGTTAGGACTACAACTATTGGAGGGACAAACGGCTTGGATAATAGCACTAGTGATCATAATAATAATCTTCGCAGTTGTCGCAGGTAGAACAGCATTCCACATAATCCAGCCTTACGAACAGGGAATATGGATCGTGCTTGGAAACTTTAGAAGAACTCTAGAACCCGGAGTAAATATCGTACCACCTTTCATATCCGATGTTATAACCATCGATCTAAGGACCCAGGTTCTTGATGTTCCTAGGCAGGAAGTGATCACAAAAGATAATTCTCCAACCAACGTTGATGCTATAATCTACATCAAAGTCGTAGATGTAGAGAAAGCATTCTTTGAAGTCACTGACCATAAGGCCGCGACGATAAATCTAGCCCAAACTACGCTCAGATCAGTGATAGGTGACATGGAATTGGACGAGATACTCTACAACAGAGAAAGGATAAACACCCACTTGAGAGAAGTTCTCGACGAAGCTACAGACGATTGGGGTGTTAGAGTAGAATCAGTAGAGATTAGAGAAGTCGACCCCGTGCCGCAGGTGAAAGACGCTATGGAAGAGCAGACAGCCGCAGAGAGGGAAAGAAGGGCCGCGATCTTAAGAGCCGACGGACAGAAGAGATCTGCCATTTTAGAAGCTGAAGGTAATAGAAGATCGAAGATCTTGAACGCTGAAGGTAAAAGGCAGAGTCGTATATTGAATGCAGAAGGTACTAGGATGAAAAAGATTCTAGAGGCACAGGGTGAAGGTCAAAGACTGCGCGTACTCTCTCTAGGGGCAAATACACTGGACGAGAAAGCACTTACATATCTTTCTTTAGACACTCTAAAAGATATGTCTGAGGGTGAAGCGACGAAGATACTCTTCCCATTTGAAGTAACTAAACTGATGGAAGGGGCTTCCAATTACCTTGGTGCCTCTCGAGAAGTTCCGAGCAGAGAACCTATAGAGATAGAATCTTTAGAAGATATAGTTGGTAAAGCCGACGAGATCTTAGGTGAAATACCAGGAAGATCAGAGATGAAAGAAAAGATAGACCAGATCGAGAAAAAGGTCAAAGAAGAAGGAGAGAAGGACAGAGAAGAGGTAAGGGAAGAAGCTGAGAAGGATGCTAAAGAAGTACTAGAGGATGTGAAAGGCGATATAGACGATAGTGAAGTCGAAGAAACCGATGTCGGCGGCTGGAGAACTGATGAAGAGGACGAGGAAGAATAAAAACCGATCTAAAACCCTTTATTTTTCCTAATTTTTCAGTCCATTTTTCACAATCACTTGAGAAAGAATAAGTAATATCCATAAAACTCTGGTAAATCGAGTTCGTCCGAAGATACTCGTTCTTCTAGATGAAAAGGACTTCTGCGTATGCCTATTTAAAGAGGTATTGGAAGTAATGTTGTTGCATAAAAGTCAGGACAAAACTAAATTAATGCCGTCCCAATTGTGTTATTAGATGAACGAAGAAATCCAAAGAACATCTAAGGTGGAAATTAAAGATAGAGAATTCTCTAAGGAGTTAGTCGAGGTCCTGATGGGCGAGGAGGGTACGGAATCTCTTGAAGAGGAATGGATGCCAGTTGCTGAAGCTATTGAAGATCCTGACCGATTACCTTTTCTTGTATCTGAAATTATGGATATGGAGAAGAGTAAAGAGTTGAGACAGGCACTTGTGCGGGTACAGATAAATGCTCAATTGAAGAGAGACCAGGCCTTAGATCTATACAAAAAACAATTATTTGCCGCGACCACCATCGAAATACTTCTCTACGGAAGATTAAGGTTAAAACCTAGGAAAAGAAAAAGAAAGAAAGGTAAATCAGAAGAAGAAGGAGAAGAACCTGAGGAAGAAGAAAGCACAAAAGGAGTAAAAGGTGGTGAAGAAAAAGAGGTGGAAAATGGTTGAGAGATTTAGTCTACAATCTCTTCGACTATCTCTTCTGCTCTGCCAAGGTACTCTTCTGGATCTAAGACCCTTTTTAGCTCCTTTTCATTTGTGAATTCCATAACCTCTTCTTTTTCTATAAGCTTCTCAAAGAGAGGTTTCTCTTCTGCTCTCGCTTCCATGGAGACCTCTCTGATCAATTCATGAGCATCCTGTCTGCTCATGCCTTTTTCAGTCAGGTGTATCATGACGGGTTCAGCCATCACAAGCCCGTCGCTCATCTCAATATTTTTTCTCATGTTCTCCGGAAAGACCTCAAGGTTTCTGAACAGTTTTTCACTTTTATTCAATATATCATCCAAAAGAACAAAAACGTGAGCCACTGTGATCCTCTCCGAAGAAGAATTGGTAAGATCCCTTTCGTGCCAGAGTATATTATTTTGATAAGTAGGCATTACAAAACCTCTAAGAGTCTTAGCCAATCCACATATGTTTTCAGCTAGTATAGGATTTTTCTTATGAGCCATCGTTGAACTTCCGACCTGTTTTTCAGTCTCGAAAGACTCAGCGGCTTCCATTATTTCAGGTCTTTGAAGATTTCGAACTTCTGTGGAAAACTTCTGGAGTGAAGCTGAAATATTGGCAGCTAAAGAGATGAGCTCTGCATATCTATCCCTGCCCACTATCTGACCTGTAGCTCTATCAACCTTAAGACCAAGATCATCCATCACCAATTTTTGGATCTGTTCTGCATCTTCTCCAAACGCTGCACCGGTGCCCACCGCTCCGCTCATCTTTCCTACAAGCACTCTATCCTTCGCTTCTTCCACCCTCTCTATATGTCTTTGGATCTCAGAAGCATACACAGCCATCTTCAGTCCGAACGTCATCGGTATAGCATGTTGACCGTGGGTCCTGCCGATCATCACCGTATCCTTATGCTCCTTAGCTCTTTCAGAAAGGGTTGAATTCAATTCTCGAAGATCTTCCTCTAAAATCTCTACAGCCTCTTTTAGCTGTAAAGCCATGCCGGTATCTATTATATCATTAGATGTAGCTCCGAGATGAATATACTTCTCAGCATCACCACAATGCTCTCCAAGAACTCTAACTAGGGCCATGATGTCGTGTTTCGTCTCTTCTTTCTCTACCCTCTCTACTTCTTCCCAGTCTACTATCTCGGTGGTAGCCTTCTCCGTTATAGTCTCGGCAGCCTTCTTTGGGATATTTCCTAGTTCAGCGTGTGCTCTTGAAAGAGCCGCTTCGACCTTCAATAATTTGTCTGTCTTGTTCTCTTTGCTGAAGACCGATTTCATCTCGTCCCTACCGTAACGGTAGTCAAGTGGGCAAACTAACATATCCTTCACTACTCTATTCCCATCGCTTCATTGGTACGTTGAATACTTTTCATCGGATCTTCTTCGAGTTCGGTCATCGCCCTTATAGCGTCGATATTTTCAGGTATTATATCGCTCTCCTGATGAATAGCTTGATAATAATAAAGTGTTGATCCCTCGACTTTTATGGCGTCGTCCCAAACGGCTATCTCATTCATATCTCCTCTTGGATTGTCTCTATCCTTCGCGTATTCCATAACTTTTGCTGTAGAGTCGACGCCTTGAGAAGCGTTGAAGAACCTGATTCTAGGTGTTTTATCCCATATATCTATCACTTCTTCAGCATCCACCTCTTTTTCGAGCTCAACTATGTTGCTGTGAAGATGCATTATAGTGGTAGGAACTTTTACAGCTGTAGTTTGTATGTTTATCTCCGGTACCACACTCTGAACATCTGGTCCATGATGTGAGGGGATATCTAAAACAGGATTTATCGAGTTAACAGGGCCTCTAGAAGTGTCCCAAGGATCCGCGGCTCTTCTAACCATCACCGCTTTACAATTATCTATTCCAACATCGCGGTGGAGGGGGTAAAGAGTTCTCAGAAGACCTGTCGTATTACAGGAGACAACTCTCAAATAATCGGCTCCATAAGCCTCCTCATAATTAGCCATCGAATTGAAAGATAAACCTGTTAATTCGTGATCTTCGCCACCCTGCCAAATAGCTTTAACACCCGCCTTCTCATACATCGGTTTGTAACCTGATTTTTTGGGAGTGCCGTCCACTATTATGTCTGCCTCTTCTAGCAAATCTTCGAGCATCCCTTCAATGGGAATGCCTTTTTCTTCAAACCCATCAAGATATTTGTCTGAAGAAGCATAAAAAGGAAAACCTTTCTCGACTGCCATCTCAGCTTCATAGGTCGGACTTCTCTTAGCTACCCCGGCAATCTCCATATCATCCTGTTGGGCCAAGGCATCGGCAACCCTTTTTCCTACAGTTCCATACCCATTTATTCCTACCTTAACTGTCATTTATTCCACCAATTCAAGTAAAAGAAAAAGTAGTTAAGTAGATTTCGGTTGAATGGATAATTAACGGGAAACCAATTTATATAAGATACAAGTTTAATCATAAACAATCAAATGCTCTCATTTCTTTAACGGAATATGGGGGAAAATACGAAAAAAGGTAGGTGGATGTATTATTGGTTAAAATAATAATTATTTTCTTAAATGAAGGAATATTTGAAATGAGTTTTTCTCAAAAAAAGGTGTTTTAAAATGGCTGAGGACAGCCTAGCTGTTGTTGACCTCGAACGATGTCAACCCAATCGTTGTAACTATGAATGTGCGAATTACTGTCCGCCTAACCGGGCAGGTAAACCCTGTATAACTTTACGTAAGGAAGCGGAAGAGCCAGAAAAACTAGCTGGGAAGCCGGAACAGGTCCGGATCTCAGAAAAAATCTGCCTTGGAGAAAAATGCGGTATCTGCGTCCATAAATGTCCTTTCGACGCTATAAAGGTCATAAACCTTCCTTCTGAGTTGGAAGAAGCCCCGATACATCGCTACGGAAAGAATGCCTTCAAGCTTTACGGTCTACCAGCACCACAACCGGGGAAAGTGACAGGGGTTCTTGGGCCGAATGGGATCGGTAAGACTACTGCTGTTCAAATTTTATCTAACGACATCCAACCTAACCTTGGTGAGTATGAGGATACACCTGAATTCGAGAAGATAAAAGAAACATATCGTGGTACCGCACTACAAGATTTCCTTGAAAAATTGGAAGAAGGTAATTTGAATGTGGCCCAGAAACCACAATATATCGACGAAATTCCAAGTAAGTTCGACGGAAAGGTGGGAGAACTTCTGGCTAAGATCGACGAACGAGGTACAGCCGATGAAATTCTCGAAAAGCTCTCTATAAAAGATCTAAAAGATCGGACTATAAATACGCTCTCTGGAGGAGAGCTTCAGCGAGTAGCTATCACTGCGGCGCTAATACAAGATGCTGATTTTTATTTTTTGGACGAAGTTACTCCCTATCTTGACATCTCTCAGCGTGTATCAGTCGCTAGACTGATCCGTGACTTCTCGACTAATGAGAGATCGGTTCTTGTCGTAGAACACGACCTTGCGGTTTTGGATTTGATAGCTGATGTCATCCATATCATGTACGGAGAACCTGGAGTCTACGGAGTGGTCACACCTCCTAAATCCGCTAAAACCGCGATCAATCAATATTTAGAGGGATATCTCAAAAATGAAAATATGCGGATCAGGTCTGAAGCGATCGTTTTCGAAGAACACGCACCTAGAAAACTACATCCGGGTAAAACCCTCGTTTCCTATCCCGAAATGACAAAAAGTTACGGAGGAGATGAGTTCTCTCTTCATATCGAAAGTGGTGAAATTAAGCGCAACGAGGTGTTGGGTGTGGTAGGTCCAAACGGTATTGGTAAATCCACCTTTGCAGAGTTGATCTCTGGTCGACTTGAACCCGACGAAGGCGAGGTCGAACGAGATTTTGTCGTATCTTATAAACCCCAGTACGTTGAGTTTGACGAAGGGACTACCGTTATGAATTATCTTCGTACAATCGCTGAAGATTTCGGAAGTTCCCACTGGGAAACTGAGATATCTACTCCACTTCAATTGGATCAGATTAAAGAACAGGAACTTCAGGATCTTTCAGGAGGGGAACGACAGCGAGTCGCTATAGCTGCCTGTCTTTCTAAAGATGCCGACCTCTATCTTCTAGATGAACCTTCGGCACATTTAGATGTCGAACAGCGAGTGCTTGCGACGAGAGCGATTCGTCGATACTCTGAGAACCAAGGATCACCAGCGCTTGTAATCGACCACGACATATACATGATCGATCTTTTGAGTGATCGTTTACAGGTATTCGATGGAATGCCAGGGGATAGAGGACAGGCTGGTGAACCAGTTGGTATGCGAAAAGGTATGAATGAGTTTCTAGCTAATCTTGATATCACTTTTCGACGTGATCCAGACACTAGTAGGCCCCGGATCAACAAGCCGGGTTCTCGAAAAGATCGCGAACAGAAGAAAGCAGGTGAGTATTACTACACCCCTGAGGAAAGCAGTTGAATAGAAATTACCAAAAAAACAGCAAATAAATTGCTCGTTAAAAGGGACGAATATGGATCTTCTATACCTGCTGAAATTTCTATTTTCTACTGCCTCTGATTTTCGTTGATTACCCAACCAGAATAAATTAGATTATGTAGGGAGTGATGATAGGTGAACCTACTTATTAGGAATATTATTGTTAAAAGGGTTTCGACCTAGAGGTACTGGTCAAGTTTCTGTTTTATATCTTCTTTTGGAAGAGCACCGATCATTTTGTCTACTACTTCCCCATCTTTGAATATTATCATTGTAGGGATAGAAGAAACTCCGAATTCCGAGCTCTTAGAATTATTTTCATCTACGTTCAACTTTCCAAACGCAACTTCGCCCTGCATCTCTCCAGCTAGTTCTTCAATTATAGGTCCAAGTCTTTTACACGGACCGCACCATTCAGCCCAAAAATCGACCAAAGCTACGTCATATTTCTCTACGAACTCGTCAAAGTCTTCATCTGTTACCTTTACAGGTTCTTCTGGCCAGTCTTTACTCATAATTTCACCTTTTTCTCAAAATCAAAACCGGAGATGTGTATAATTAATTTTGGGTAGGTGGTTTTCTCATCAACCTCTATTCATTCGATCTTGTATCTGAGAAGAGCACCTACGCCTCCCAATGCCTCCAATTTTTCTCCGCCCTCATGAGTGCTACTTATAACTACAACTTCTCCACCAAGTTCCTCGGTCTTCTTCATCAATTTTTCTCCTTCCTCGTCCCTAACTTTAGTATCTAATATCAAAAGTTCATCTACAGCTCCAATCTTCACAGCTTCTTTCACGTTTTCCATCCCATAAGTATAGGCTCCGTCACTTTTTATCTCTCTCAAAAGCTCTTCAACCATCTCACTTTCAAAAGACATCCGTTGACCGTCCAACGTATCTCTCTCCTTTCCTTTTTTGATAACTTCGTTCACACCGGTCATACCGCCCTCGCCGGCAGGTACCACCTCTGCATTCTTCACCAGCTCAGAATGTTTGCGTTTGCAGTACTCAAAAAAATCTTCTTTAGTAAAGCCTGGTCCTAAAACAACTAGAGGCTCTCCAGGATCGATTATAGTCTCCAATTTTGTCACTATCTCTTCGAAGAATTCCTCCCTAGTCATCTTTTCAGAATCGTACATCTTTCCGCCTCTTTTCGAGGACAGAGTAGCCATCTCTTTAACTCCGTACTGCCTCATTATAGCTATCGTCGCTTCATCTTCTTCAAGAGCTACAAAAGTTATCAAGGGTTCTTCGCTTCTCTCTACTGCCTCCTTCAATCTGTCAAGTTCATGTTCTTTCCAATCTTTGATGATGGTCAATTCATCCCCTTCAGTCAAGTTCAAAGTGTGATAAGAGCCGTGATCCTGAGGACCCTCTATTATCACGCCCAAAATTCTCAATCTATCCGTAAATTCATGAAATTCTACTTTCTCAACCTCTATATCTAGTCTCATCCTCTTCTTTTCCCCTCTCTCCGAGCGGATCTTATCACGCTGTGTTTCTTCTCTACGATAAGTTATTGCCGAAACGACGTCCTGTGGATTGATTATATTCTTCAAATGCCAGAGATCGTCAAGATTATCTATCCGAATCTTTATTTTCCCTTCTCTTTTATCCTGGTGGAGAATTTTCATCGGTTAGTGTAAAAGGTATTACCTTAATAATATCTGTCATGAGTGAACAAAAAAGTTCTTCGAAGCTTTGTAATCCGATTCAATCTAAAAAGATATTTTAAGATGCGCCCTATTCTCAAAACCATGTCCGAAACCATCGAATACTTCGCATACGGCAGTAATCTCAGTAAAGAACAGATGAAAAATAGAGGTATAACAGTGATAGACACCAAGATCGCGGAATTACCCGAGTGGAAACTCGCCTTTACCATCTATTCCGATACTTGGAAAGGGGGTGTGGGAGACATAATACCCGATTCTCAAAAAAAAGTTGAGGGCGTAGTTTACACTATACCTGAAGAAGACCTTAAACATTTAGATCATTACGAAGGAAGAAAGGTCCAGGATAATAGGGAAGTGGGTATGTATAGGAGGCAATATCTACCTTTGAAAAAAGAAGATGGTTGGAAAACAGTTCTAACTTACCTAGTCAATCGAACTTTAGAACATAAATCAAATATTGATCTCAAACCTTCAAAAGAGTATCTTGAAACTATAATATCAGGTGCCGAAAAGCACGGGTTGAGTGAAGAGTACCTAAAGAGATTGAGAAATATAGATTACAAAAAATGACAATCCAAGTCGCAAGTTTTTCTTTTTCAGAATCGTAGAAATTCACTAGAGTTAAACCATCAAAAATCTAGTCTAGGTGAAAAAGTTATTATCCAATGATTGAAAGTCTTTTTAGAGAAAATTCAAATCAACAAATGCCTTTAAAAAAAAGGAGGGAGGGTGATTATCGTGATTTTTGAAACATCAGGAATCTTTTTGTGATCTTTGAGCTTTATCGAAACATTCCTTCACACTTTCATCTTCCACATGCTTTTTCGCTTTCTCCAAGCACTCTAAAAATTGATCTATATTCACCTTTGGTCTTACTTCCTGTTCTGACTCAGGTCGTCGATCGATCTCGCTTTCAAATATCGACTGTCTTGTAACGGTCTCTTTGTCTAGCAATGTAACACCGTTATTACGTTTGCACAAACATACAACCGTACATAAGTTTTTTGTTTATTTTACAAATTCAATGTTTTTTTGCTACAATTGTACTTAACTGTTAATACTATTGTCTATTCCTCTCTTTCTTTTTATGCCAAAATACGGTTAACTAAAAGGGTAAATGGTATTTACACCTAAAACCTTTCTAAGTTACCCTAGAGATGGCGTTAATAAGAAAGTTCAAAAAAGAAGACCTTCAAAAAGTTCGAAATATCGCGGATATATCATTGGAGGAGGAATACAATAGAGAATTATTCATAACGATAAAAGAACTTTGGAATAATGGTTTTTTAGTCTACGAGATCAACGGAGACATAACCGGATTCATATGTGGTATAATTCTAGATTCTGAGAGTGTTCGAGTTTTGATGTTGGCAGTTCATCCGATGTACAGGAATCGAGGTATTGGAAGTGAACTTCTACAAAGATTTATTGAAGTCAGTTCATCGATCGGGGTAAAAAAGATAGTATTAGAGGTCAGGGTAGGGAGTAGAAAAGTTATCGAGTTTTACCAGAAGAGAGGGTTCCAGATCACAGAAAGACTAGAAGACTTCTACACTAACGGGGAAGACGGATACCAAATGGTGAAATATCTATAGTATTTAAAAGGCAGTTATTAAATAAGAGGGTTTATATTCGAATAAAAGGAGAATATAAAGATGGATACCGATGAAAAATTTAACAAATTTGAAAAGGAAGTTTTCGATACTTTTCTCGAGAGAAATCCTATTGCTGCAACGCATCTAGGGGTGCATGAATACGATCATAAGCTACCCGATTTTACGGAAGAAAAGATTCTAGAAGATATCGAGTTGATGGAGAACTGGTTTGAAGAGCTAAAAGATTTTGATGACGAAGAACTCAATGAAGATAATGAGTTAGCAAAAAAATTGGGAATGCACATCTTCAATCTACGTCTATTCAATTTGAAAGAATTAAAACAGTGGGAGCAAGCTCCACACGCTCCAAACACAATCGGATCTTCTCTTCTCCTCTTATTGAAAAGAGAATTCGCCCCCCTTGAAGAGCGATTAGAAGATATAATTTCGAGGATAGAAGATGTTCCTAGAATGCTAGAGGAAGAAAAATCTAGATTAAAGAATCCAGTAAGATTATGGATAGACATGGCCGTAGAGTCTGCGGAACAGTTACCGATGCTTTTCAAATTGGTCCAGATGTTGGCAAAAGATGAGGGGATGGGAGAAGAAAAGTTAAAAGAGGTCAGTGAAGCTACGAATAAAGCTGATCAAGCGATTGATGACTATATCGAATGGTTGAAAGAGGAAAAAAGAGAAGGTGAAGATGATTACACGATAGGTGAAGAAAAATTCGAAGAACTACTAGAAAAGAGAAAATTGGGATATGACTCGGAAGAAATACTGGAAATAGGGAAAAATTTATTAGAAAAAGCTGAAGGGAAGATGGAAAGATACGCCGAAAAGATCACCCCACAAGGAGATGTAGAAGAAGCCGTAGAAAAGGTCGAATCTGAAGTCCCCGAAAGCTTCGAAGAGGCACTTGAGTGGTATGATGAAGGACTAAACGATGCTAAAGAATTTGTCGAACAGAACGATCTTGCAACGATACCAGAAAACGAAGACATAGAAGTGATAAAGACGCCGGAATACATGAGAAATATCATTCCTTTTGCCGCTTATATAGGTCCAGCTAAATTCGACGATATTAGAAAGGGTATATACATGGTTACTCCACCCGAAAATCAAAATAGATTAGAGAACTATTCTTACTGGGATGTAAGAAATACTACTGTACACGAAGGATATCCAGGGCATCACTTACAGATTTCAGCCTCGGTAGAAAATGACGACGTTTTCCGCTTATTTTCCCATGCCACTGAGACCGTAGAAGGTTGGGCCCACTACTGTGAAGAGATGATGAAAGATCACGGATTCGATGATACTCCGGAGGCTAGGCTGATACAAGCTAAAGACATTGTTTGGAGAGCCGCTAGGATAATAGTTGATGTCAAGTTGAGCACTGGGAAGATGTCTTTTGACGAGGCGGTCGATTACTTAGTGGATACTGTCGGTATGGATGAGAAAGATGCGGAAAAAGAAGTTAAGAGGTACACCCAAAATCCGGCCTATCAATTGAGTTACCTACTCGGGAAACAAATGATCAAAGAACTTAAAGAAGATGTGAAAGAAAAGATGGGAGATGATTTCGACGAAAAATTCTTCCATGATACTATACTTTACGCTGGAAGCGTTCCCATGAAATATCTAAGGGAGATCTTCGATAGAAAGATAGAGGAAAACTGATCTTATCGAAATGTTACTAGTTCAGCTTTCGTCGACCAGCTCATCGGCAGTGATAAGCGGCACCAAATCAACATCGACCTCTTTTAATCTTTTTTCAGCACCTTCCTTTCTGTCGACGACCACTAATACTTTTTCGACTTCCACACCAACATCTCTAAGCACTTCTACCGTTTCTACCGCGGATCCGCCAGTAGTGGTCACGTCTTCAACAACCGTCACTTTGTCACCTTCTTCATAGTTTCCTTCAATCCTTCCTGCGGTTCCGTGACCTTTTTTCTCTTTTCGGACCATCAAAAATGGTAAATCGGCTTCAAGCGATACAGCAGAAGCTATAGGGACCGCGCCTAACTCCATACCAGCAATCTTATCGCCATCTACATAATCGCACATCTGGGAAGCTATCTCTTTTAGAATATCTGGTTTAGTACTTGCCAACTTTATATCTACATAGTAATCGCTTTTTTTCCCTGAAGTCAGAGTGAACTCGCCGTACTTTATCGCTCCACAATCCTCTAACATCTCTTTCAACATATTTATCACCAAGGTTCTTCTTTCAAGCCTAGTTTATATCCTAATATATTTACAGCACGGTGCAAAAATGGAACAATCACTATTATAATTATCGTACCGATCCAACTCCTTTCATAAATGAATGTTTCATAGAACCATTCCGCATTTACCAGGAAAATGAGTAAAAAAGCTCCCAAGATGAAATCATACCTATCCATTATGGGTGAACTTCTACCTCTCGATATTCCTCTTCTCCTTTTTATAAAACTCGCTCCGATATCTCCTAAAAGGGCACCAAAGGAAAGCGTGAATATGACTATAAGGCCTTCCGGCAGAGAAGGATAAAGATAAACATGAGGAGATGAAACGAGATAGATGATGATACCAACCAGACCCGCCAAGATGCCACCTCCAAAAAGTCCTCTCCAAGTCTTTCCGTCTCCAAGTAATCTCTTACCATCCCATTCGTTCCCGAAGTCTATTGGAATCCCTCCCCCAAATACTACAGCGAGAGAATTCGCTAACATCGCGGGTATGAACGCCAATATTGGTATCAAAAGTTCTATCATCTATTTTTCCTGCCCTCTTATTCGAAATGGTGAGATATATCAATAACGGTCTCTATTCTTTTTTTCAACCTTTCAATGCCGGCTTCCCATAACTCTTCACCTTTTTCTTTGCTCGCTTTCTGTGCGTCCCCGATCACACCGGTTCCTGTCAAATCATGTGTATTCCAAGTATAATTGAATTCAGGCTCATGGTCGAATTCCATCTTCGGATCAGGAAAATCAAATTCTTTTTCTGGGATAGTCCTCTTATCAACCATATCTTCTCTAACAGCCAAAACGAGCGAAGTTTCGAATTCACCCGCATGCACGTCGTTATCGCTCTCTACGAGCTCTTTCCTTTCTGGAGAAAAGCTCTCGAAAGAATCGGTCACTACCAACATCCCTGTCTCCTTCTTTAACTTCTGTGCAGCGGTCTTTATCGAAGATTCGTTGCCACCGTGTCCATTATAGATGTAGAGCTTGAAGAAGCCATGTTGAAGGACGGACCGACCTAAATCTATGATGATATCTTCAAGAGTGTCTGGATTTAATGTTACGGTTCCAGGAAATGACATATGATGATCGCTTATCCCGTAAGGTATAGTAGGCAAGATAGGTGGTCTAGGAGGATCGAGCTTTTCAATAGCCTTTTCAACTATATATTCCGCATCAAAAGTGTCTGTATCTAATGGAAGGTGAGGACCGTGCTGCTCCAAGCTACCTATAGGTAATATGACTGTATCGATCATCTCCGATCTCTGGTCTAGTTCCCATCTGTTCATCTCTCCCCATCTGATCTTTTCTGTCATATAGCGGTATCTCTTTCACATTTTTATTTTTTTGCCATCTTTAATCATTTAATAATCGAATTTGGATAAGTTTTTATTCTGATCTTTATCTTAGGTTAATGATGGAAACCACCCGGGATATACTTAACGAGCTTAAATGGAGGTACAAAAGTTCTTTAGAAGAGGCAAAAATATACTACGTTCATCGAGGAGCCCCCGATGACTATAGAATTATGGATGGTTCCGAAATCGAAGAACTAAACAGGTCTTTCATCAAGACTGAAGAAGCTCAGATACCCTACCACCGAATTTTTAAAATCGAGTATGAGGGAGAAATAATATTTGAAAGAGAAAGGGAATAGAGCTTGCCTTTTCAATCGAGTTCATCCATGAGTTCATCCATCTTCTCAGTAAGTTTTTCATTCCTTACTGAGCTGGCTATATCACCTCTAGTTTTTTCTACTAGGGTTCTAGCGGTGTCCTGTTTATTCCTTATGGGAACTATAGCTTTAGGATAATCGAAGTCCATTATCATATCTTTGATATCTTCCATCTTTTCATGCAGTTCCCTCGCTTTTTCTACATCTCCTTCAGTCAATTCATCCAATATCATTCTTCTAAGTTCCCCGACTACATCTGCTAAGCCGAGAACATAGGAACTAGGTGTGATATCCAATTCCTCTGGAGATTTAGGTTTTTTTCCTTTAGAAAGAGATAGCAATATATGGGCTTCTGCGTACTCTTGATAACCGTTCCTGAGAAAACCGGACTGATGCAGTTCTGGATGACCCTCGATGATGCTCTTCAACTTGTTTATCTCTTCCTGAGCTTCTTTAAGAGAAACGTCGGTATTCTTGTTCCGGTGTATGTTTTGTACTACTTCTTTAGATATCCTTCTGATCGTCCTTGAAGATTTCATCGCCAGTTCCCGAACCATGTCTTTGTCTTCAAGACGTTCGTCTACATCTTTCACTATCTCTCGAAGAGCCTCGATCTCGGTCATGTCAAAACACCTTTTATCTTTTTCATATTTTTCTTCTTTTCCATATTTCCAACCAAGGGTCTAACAATCGATGCTTTTTTGTTCTCAACTGTTGCTATTGGCTAATATGATATAAGTTTTAGTTCATCAGAGATATCGTAAGAGGAAACACATTATTCAATATATTCTTCTTTTCTCTTCTTCAGACGAACACAATCTTTACCTACATCTATTATATCGTCAGCTTCTATGTGAAGGCATTCTTTGACCATGTCCATACTAGTTGCAACTTTCTCCTCTTCCAACGGCGTAGGTAAAGTAACACTCATGTCTTCGAAAGATAACATAGGTACAGCATATGTATCCACCTGGTCATCTTTATCATCCCTAGTTTTTATCACACTAGTCTCCACTCTTATGTATTCAAGCCCCCCTTCCTTTCCCCTTTCTGCCTCTTTGACTTTGCCCATCTCGTCTCCCTCAACATCTATCACTCTAGTCCCGATCAGATTCTTTGCAGGGCTGATCCACAAATGTATCCCATCAGGTGTGATCTTGTCGATATACTTTAGGTTGACTCTCATATACTCGCCAAAAAATCCTTTATGGATGACCAATTTCGTAGGATTCAAAGTGGTTTTATTTATCTCTATGTCATGGACGTGTCCAAAAGGTTCACCATCTGCATCATATACATCCATCCCCCTTATTTTTTTGAATGTAGTCCTTCCTTCTTCCTCATTCTCCTCTCTTTCAGCCATACCCATCAATAGGATTATTGAAGGTAAGCTACATTATCTTTTCGCTCCAACCAAAAATATTAATAACCCTCTTGAGGAATCTTATTCTCCATGGCCCTTGAAAATCTGAAAGACGGACTACGGAATGCGGTTGAAAAAGTCACGAAAGCTAGTCATGTAGATGAGGGCTTGATCAAAGACATCAGCAAAGATATACAGAGAGCTATGATCGAAGCCGATATAGATGTTCAATTGGCCCTCGAGCTTACTGAGAAGATAAAGGAACGAGGGATAGAAGAGAAACCTCCCTCGGGTATGAGTGCTAGAGAACACCTTATCCGGATAATACACGAGGAATTCGTGAAGATCTTGGGAGATGGAGTAGAACTCGAACTCAAACCCCAGACAATAATGATGGTAGGTCTTTACGGTCAGGGTAAAACCACCACTTGTGGTAAGCTTGCCGCATATTTTCAGAAAAGAGGTCTCAATACCGCCCTGATAGCGGGAGATACTCATAGACCCGCAGCTTACGATCAGCTCTCACAGGTCGCCGAAGATGCAGGCGTGCCTGTCTACGGGGACCCCGATGAAGAAAAAGCACCCAGGATAGTCCGTGAGGGGATGGAAAAATTTGAAGACTACGATGTGGTCATTATAGATACAGCTGGTAGACATTCGTTAGAGGACGAATTGATCAGAGAGATCCAGCTTATTAAAAATGTTGCTGAACCTGACGAGGTTATACTTACAGTCGATGCTTCGATCGGACAGCAGGCAGGCCCACAAGCTAAAGCATTCCACGAAGCTGTAGATGTCACGAAGACGATAATAACGAAGATGGACGGGTCTGCAAAAGGTGGAGGAGCTCTCAGTGCAGTAGCGGAGACCGACGCTCCAGTCGCGTTCATAGGCACAGGTGAGAGGATACGCGACCTTGAGGAATTCGATCCAAAAAGTTTCACGTCTAGATTGCTGGGCATGGGGGATGTAGAGAAATTACTAGAAAAAGCAGAAGAAGCCATAGACGAGGATAAGGCAGAGGAAACTGCCAAGAAGATGTTGGCCGGTGATTTCGATCTGAAAGACATGTACGAGCAAATGGAGATGTTGACAGGCGTCGGACCATTACAGAAGATAGTTGACATGTTACCTATGGGACCCGCTTCCATATCCGAAGAAGAGATAATGAATACGCAGGAAAAACTGGACGAGTTCAGGATCATTATGGACAGCATGACTGAAGAAGAGATGGAAAACCCAAATCTGATAAAAGGCGATCGAGTTAAAAGGATAGCTATAGGTAGCGGAAGAAAACCAAAAGATATCAAAGACCTACTGTCGCATTATAAAAAGACTAAAAAAGCGATCAAAGGGTTCTCAGGCAACAGAAAGATGAGGAAACAGCTCAAAAAACAGCTCGAGTCCGGAGATCTGAACTTCTGATCATGTGATAGGAAAACGTTCAAAATATCATTTTTACTTTATCTGTTCGATCATAGTTTAAGTAAGTATTACCTGCCTTATACTTTCGGGAAGATTTTAAGGTCACTCTGTCAAGAGGAGGGTACCGAAAACAAGAGAAAACTGGATCAAGGGGAGTGTCCCCAATATCTCAATGATAGCGAGGCCTGGTGAGAGAGTATAAACTAAGCCTATAGAGATACCCACAAATCCTATAGACGACCAGATAAGGACAGCCCAAACCGGTTCTAACTCCAGGAAATTATCTAGCCCATATATTATCAAACCACCGATAGAAGCAGAATAAAATAAGATGGCCAGTCCTGTGTGAGGAAAAGTGCCCCTCGGAAAAATACCAGTAAGTATCAAAAATACAGCTCCCACGGCTAAACCAAAAACACCTATATCCCCTACCCTACTTTCAGTTGTTCTCAGGACACCGAGAATGAAGACGAAAAAGAGTACACCTGATATCACGAGAGCCAAATTGAATACATTGCTGTACTGAACGCCCATCTCCCCCAGTTCACTTAAAGAACTTTCAGCTAGTTTAAAATCACCATGTATCGCTATGGATATGATTACTAGGACATAACCGACGAGAGGGGCCAAAAGACCACAGTAGCCAGCAATTGTTTCGGGCACCAATTCTTCGATTTCTATTTCCATTACAAGCCCTCCAATGTTAGTTGTATAATATCATGCTATATTAAAAAGTTTATTGACGGAATGCAGTTTGAAATCATACATGAATATAGGCATCACCTTAATATATCAAGCTCAAGATAAGGTAATTGATGTCCTGGATAAATGAAGTAGAATACGGCGAAGCAGAAGGAAAAACAAAAGAAGTCTACGATAAAATCAAAGATCAAAGAGGGAAACTCTCTAATATAATGAAAGTTCAAAGTATGATGCCAGAGGCCATGAAACATCATCTTGATCTCTACCTCTCGATAATGTTCAAGGATAGATACTTGAGTAGGGAACAATGCGAGATGATCGGAGTTCTAGTATCTTCTATCAATGGATGTGATTACTGTGTTAACCATCATGCCGAAGCGCTGAATCACTTTTGGAAAGATCAAAAAAAGATAAAGGAACTAAAAAAAGACTATGAAAAAATCGATATCTCAAAAAAGGAAAAGAATATGCTAGATTTTGTGAAAAGATCTACTGAGAGACCCAGTTCTATAAGAGAAGAAGACTTAGATGATCTTAGGAAAGCAGGGTTCTCAGACGAGGAGATTCTTAACATATCTATGGTCTCTAGTTACTTCAATTTTGTGAATAGGATCGCCTTGACATTGGGAGTAGATTTCTCAGAAGAAGAAATGAAAGGATATGAATATTGAGGGGTTTTATGTCGGTAAGCTGGCTTGAGATTTTTGGAAGTTTGTTAGTTATAATCGGAGGAATCTTCTATACTATAAGGTTGGTCAACGGCTATAAGCTTGGAAAAATGATCTGGAACACCTATAATAAGATCTCTGAAAAAACGGGATTGAAAACAAAGGGGAGTTTAAACCTTCTTTCAAATTGGCCTAACCTTTTCGGTAGGATAGACGATAAAAGGGTCTACGTGCATCCTGACAAGGGAAAAAGAAAGTATCCTTCGAAGACCATATTCGCTGTAGAAAATAAAATCGATATTTCGACAGATCTGATAATAGGGATATCAGACACGGATTTTCCCGAGGAAACTCATGAATTAGATATAAACAATATTAATAAATATAATTATAGTATATATGCTAAAGGTGAAATCGACGAAGATGTAGTGAAAAAAATCTTCTCAGGAGAGGTCGGTCGTAAAATAAAAAATCTTGTAGAGAGAAATGAAGAAAACTTTAGGGCTATTATACTCGAGCCAGGATTGGCCATGCTCAGTACATTTGAGATAGATTTAGATGAAGAGAAAGCATCAGAGAATATAGAAGCTCTATATGATATCGTATACGAGATCGAAAGAAACGCACCTAAACTGAACGAGCATCTAGAGAATCCCCGGATCATCCAACTCAGTAAAGGCTCGAGGTCAGGGCTCTTTAAAGCACTTATCCCACTAGTGCTATTCGGTATATCAGGATATCTCATAAATCAAGTAATGCAGGATTTTTCTCTGATCTTCCTCAATGCAGCTGTAATCCTCATCCTGGTAGGCATCTTGAAACTCTTCGTATCTTTTTACAATAAGTGGAAGTATCAGTAATCTAGATAATTCCGTAGCTCCCAGTCCGTTATATCCAGATTAAACTGAGTTACTTCTTCCCTCTTCATGTCGAGGTAATGTTCGTATGATTCACCAAGTGAATCTTTAACCACTTCGTCTTTTTCTAATTCATCTAGAGCCTCAGCAAGATTGGGCGGTAGGAATTCGATGCCCATATCTTTAATCTTTTCTTCACTGACTGTAAAGAGATCTTCTTTAACTTCTTCGCCGGGATCTGCTGAGTTTTTCATACCATCCATGCCTGCTCGGATCAATGAGTTCAACATGAAATATATATTCGCAGAAGCGTCTCCTGCCCTATATTCTATCCTCCCTTTTTTCTGTTCCTCTGTACCGTATGCAGGGATCCTTACTAACACGCTGCGATTTTCTCCACCCCATGATATGTATACCGGGGCTTCGTAACCTGGGACCAACCTTTTGTATGAATTTATAGTGGGCGATACCACCGCAGATAAGGCTTTAGCGTGATTCAATAGCCCCCCTAAGAAACCTGCTGCTTTTTCGTTCAGTTCTTCGGGTGAGAACATGTATTCTCCTTCTTCATACAGAGACATATGAACGTGGAATCCGTTCCCTGCCTCACCAGCTAATGGCTTCGGCATGAAGGTCGCAAAAAAGCCGTTCTCCGCTGCTTTTTCTTTAACGATCTCACGTATGAAAATGAATTCATCCGCTGCTTTCAAAGGATCATCATATGGAAGTGGTTCTATCTCGTACTGACCAGGAGCGACTTCGTGATGGATCTTTTCGACCTTGAAATCGTATTCTTCCATAGCCTTGGCCATCTCCCCAACCATGCGCGTGTGGTCAGTTCTACCGTCGATATATTGACCGGAATCTATCGGTTCAAAATTATCTCTATCCAAGATATGAAATTCGTATTCAGGTTTAACGTGGATCTCTATCCCTTTTTCCGATAGCTCTTCCATCGTTTTTCTTAAAAGGTACCTCGGATCGCCCTCGAAAGGCGTACCGTCAGGCCATCTCATCTCACACAGGAAAACTGCAACTTTTTCTGTCCCGTGGTCCAGTATTTTCATAGTAGAAGGCTCAGGGACAGCTATCATATCACTTTGAGAAACATCTGAAAAGCCTAGGTTAGAGGAATCAAAACTCATACCTTCTTCTTTCACCACATCAAAAGTTTCCGGAGGTATACGTATCTCTCTCGGCTTACCTTTGATATCTAAAAATTTCAAAGCTACAGAATCGACCTCGTCCGGTATTTCAATTTCATCGGGCATTTTATGCACCTAGGGAGATAGGCTATTATGATGATATATAAAAAACAAACGGTCTACGTTTAAAGTAAAGAGTTAAATCATTTAAAATAATAACTGTGTGAGTGAGGTTCAAGATGGGATTTATCGAGGATCATGATGATATACAAAAAGAGAGATTGACACTACTGAATGATGGAGAGAAGGATGAGGGAGATTTCGGACTTTACTGGATGCAGCGTTCTCAAAGAGTAAAATTCAATCATGCATTGGAATATGCTGTAGAGAAAGCGAATGAGTTAGGTATTCCTCTTCTAGTATATTTTGGTATTATTGATGATTTCGAAGACGGTAATCTAAGACACTATCGATTTATGATAGAAGGATTGAAAGAGACGAAGGAAGGGCTTGAAGATAGGAACATAAAATTGGTCATTAAACATGAACATCCAAAAGAGGGTGTACTGAAACTTGCAGAAGAAGCCTCTTTCCTCGTGGTTGATAAAGCCTACTTGGACTTTTTGAGAGAATGGAGAAGAGATGTAGATGAGGAAATTAACATTCCGATGATCGAAGTCGAAACGGACTTGATAGTTCCAATTGAAGAAGCCTCTTCCAAAGAAGAATATGCTGCTAGAACAATAAGACCGAAAATTGAAGATGAGTTAGATAAATACATGAAAAAAGTTCGGCAAAGAAAGTTGTCAGATCCGTCTCTTGGATTTGACTTCGACAGTTTTGATATTGAAGATGTCGGGAAGGCACTTTCCAAACTAGATATAGATGAAAGTGTGAAGGCGGTGGAAAGCTATAAAGGGGGAGGGAGAGAAGCTGAAAAATTTCTTGATGAGTTCATAGGCCACAAACTTGGTGGATACGCCGATCATTCTAACGATCCAGCTAAAGATTACCTCTCACATATGTCTCCCTACTTACACTTCGGCCAAATATCTCCACTTTACGTGGCCCTCAAGGTCAAAGAAAAAGGTGGACCGGGAGTCGATGAGTATTTGGAACAGCTGATCGTCAGGAGAGAATTGGCCTACAACTTCGTTTACTATAATGATGATTACAGATCATTAGAGTGTCTGCCCGACTGGGCTCAAGAAACATTGGAAAAGCACAGTGATGATAAGCGTGAGTACCAGTACTCAAGAGAAGAATTTGAAAAGGCAGAAACGCACGACGAGTATTGGAACGCGGCGCAAAAAGAAATGCTTAAGAATGGAAAGATGCACGGCTATATGAGGATGTATTGGGGCAAGAAGATATTGGAGTGGAGTGAGACTCCAAAGGAAGCGTATGAAACAGCCTTATATCTAAACAATAAATATGAATTGGATGGTAGAGATCCCAATGGGTATGCGGGAGTCGCATGGTGCTTCGGTAAGCACGACCAGGGGTGGAAGGAAAGGGAGGTATATGGAAAGGTGAGGTACATGAGCTCTAGCGGATTAGAACGGAAATTTGATATCGGAGAGTATGTGGAAAGGGTCGAAGTTTCTTAAGTATCATTGTACTTTGTTATCCTCTGTCCAAATGAGAACCACGTATATGAGGGAAGAGACCAATAGGATCATACCTCCAACCCGCAGAGCGATATCGAGACTGAATAGATCGCTAATCAACCCAAAGATGAAGAAACTGCCCAAGCCTCCGGCTACATTTATAATGAGTGAATCGACGCTGCCCATGGTAGCTCTTATACTAGAAGGGATGTTTTCCTGCAGGTAAGCTCCTCTGATCGGTCTATAAAAAGCAAATATCGTCATGATGAGTATATATACTACTATCACCAAGTAACTAGGATCAAGAGTCGAGAAAAGTATAACAAAAATGCCCAATAGAGCGGTCGATATCAACAACATCAAAGGATAACTCCCCACTTTTTTGGTGATTTCCTCAGATTTGAGGTTTACTATGAATTTTAAAAACGAAGTGATAGCCGCGATCAGACCCAACCAATACAACTCAAAACCAATTTCTGTAGTCAGATAGGGCTGCCAAGCATCTTGGAGAACTGCAAAGGAAAAGAAGAAAACGGTCACACTGACAAACAAAATCAAGACGATCCTGCTTCTCTTTACCAGTCTAAAGCCCTTACGGATGGTGTTCTTTATGTAAGGGAGAAAGTTCGTTTCTTCTACTTCTGAATCTCCTATTCTGACCTCCTCAGCTTTGAAGTATAACAGAAAGAAAATCAGGATAAAAAGAGCACCATGTGTGAGGAAAAATATCCTCATAATAAGTATTACAGAAGGGGAAAGCACCTCTGCTCCTCTAGAGATGAAAAGTACTAAAGCTCCGATGAGGGAGGCTGGAACCGCAGCTAGGCCGCTGATGCTTCCTTGCCTAGCTATCACTCTATGGATCCAATCACCCAAACCTTTGCTTTTTAAGGTATCAACTACCCATGCTCCTAGCGAGCCAGAAATAAATGTTGATCCGAAGGCGAAAGTCGAGAAAAGAAAAAGAAGATAGAAGAACGAATCAGAAAAAGGGACGAGGAAAAAAGACACACCACAGACACCGAAACCGATCAAAGTCGAAGTCTTTCTCCCGTATCTGTCAGCTACTATCCCGGTCGGTATCTCAAAGACGCCATGGATCACACCATATACCAAATAAATCACTCCGATCTGGGCAAAAGAGATGCCTATCGCAAAAAGATAGATCGTCTCTATCATCATGGTGAGAGTAAAAGCAAATCTGGTAGTCAAACTGGTGATATAGAATATACCAACCACTTGCCATTCTTCCAAGAATCTCTTGAGCAAAACTATCTCACCTGCAGCGATTTCTATAGTCATAATTATATCCTTATTTATTTTGTTCGGCTGATGTCTTTTCAAATTAAAGCTAAGCGACAGTCTCCACTATGAGCTATTTAAGGTAGTTTTTGTCTGTTTGAAGTTTCTAGATATTTATGGAAAAGTTTGAGAGAGAAAGGTATGTCCAATTGAAGAATTTATGACCTTTTACCTATTTTGGATGTTTCACGCTCGGTATTATTATCGGCTTATTTGCAAACATGTCTCTTAATGTATAGATTGAAATACTATTCTACCTAAAGATAAATAAGCCCCTAATCATCTACAACCATATGGAAGTGAATGAAGTCGGACTAGACTCTTTAAAGGTTTTATACTCTATCTAGAAGAGAAACAGTGGGAAATATACTGGCAAAAAAAGCAAGGAAGTGTTCTTATATCGATATTTTGAAAATCCTTTAGGAATACGCAAGTCTTTTTTGGTGGAAAAAGAGAAGAAGAATTTGGGAGCGGCGATGCTCGAATCTTATAGAAACAGGCATCATCTACATGACTGGTTGGAGTATCGGGAGCCAAGTGTGGTTGAAAAGCTGATGAACACTTTTCAATGTTTGAACGAGATAGAAGGTGTAGTTTCTTTAGTTCCCTACTTCGGAAGAGGAAAGTACTTTGAAGATTGGAAAAAAGTAGGATTTTCCATAGATGAACGAGTACCTTACCATATCTTAATGAAAAAAGAACTAAAAGATGAACAGAAGAAGGAAAAAATAGGTTTAGAGGTCGAAAAATTACATACCTCTAATCAAACCGATAGAATAAAAGAACTGGCAGACCTTTAAGTCGAGATCTCGAGCCGGTTTGAGGAAAAGGAAGATATGATTAACCATTTAAGGTGGGAGTTGGAAGGTGATATGAGGTACTATCTATCCCTAAAAAATTCGAAAACAGTGGGATACTCCGGTTTAGAAACAAGAGATCTTTTCACCGGGCAAACCATGTACTGGATCAAAGAAGTGGGAGTTCATCCTGAAGAAAGAAGAAAAGGGTTAGCGACGGATGTGCTTAGACATACGATCAATAGAGTAAGGGAAAATGAGGGTAGAGAGGTCTATATCGATACCCATTCTGAAAATCCTGCTAAAAAACTGTATGAAAAGCTAGGGTTTCAGATCGTTGAAAAATTGCCGAACCTGAGATTTGAATTTTAAATTCGAAATCAGACTATAGAATTTTTCTAAGGAGGTATTATAACATTAGTTTTTCTTGAATATTTTACTCCAATATTAGAAAAAGGATGATTCTAAAGAATGAAAGAGGAAGATGTAGGCGTAACATATATAAATATGTTTGTACATATATGTACCAATGTCAAAGAACATATCTATCTCAGATGACGTTTACGAATGGTTAAAGGAGATCAAAGGTGATGATAGCTTCTCATCGGCCATCAGGAAATTAAAAAATAGAGATGATCTAAAGGAGATAAACGGGATGAATATTTTAGAGGACTGGAAAAAGACCAAGGAAGAGATAAAAGAGATGAGCGACAAGGAATGGGAAAGGTTAGAAGATGCTACTTGATACCTCAGTGATAGTAGAAATCGACAGAGGTATAGACCAGAGGAAAATGGAGCACCTCCTCTCACTTTCTCCACATATAGTTTCTTCTGCGACTGTGATGGAGATCTCTACTGGATTTTTTAGATCCGATAGAGA
>SL_8KL_010_SEDDRAFT_10000895_pt1 | contig 25951 bp, 20 predicted proteins | sample SodLakKL_010_SED_4_FD_11160 | JGI IMG/M metagenome (IMG submission 11160) | reverse complement strand
GACCTGGGCGGTCTTGCCGTCCTCGGTACGGAACGTCATGAGTCACGCCGCATCGACAACCAGTTGCGCGGACGAAGCGGTCGTCAGGGTGACCCGGGGTATTCACGCTTCTTCCTCTCGGGGGATGACGACCTGGTCAAACGTTTCGCCGGGGAGCGCTTCAAAAAACAGGTGGAACGACTCTCCAGCACCAGCGGTCAGACCGGACCGCTCAACTACAAAATCTTCTCACGCATCATCAAACGGGCCCAAAAGCAGATCGAGGGCAACAACTACGACCGTCGTAAAACGGTCCTGCAGTATGATGAAGTGTTGAGACAGCAACGCGAAACCATCTACCAACAACGTCGTGATGTCCTGCTCAAGGACTCCATCATCGATATGGCCTATCCGATCGCTGAGCGTCATCTCGAGCGTTTTGTGGACATGCATCTGAATAACGAGGAGAAAAACCCACAAGTGGACGTTGATGCGCTTTATGACGGTCTCGAAGGAAAATTCTTCCCACAGGGCGCCATCGAGAAAGCATCGCTTTCAACCGATCCTGAAAAGACCAACCGTTATCTTCAGGACAAACTCAAAGAGATCTTTGACGCGAAACACAAACAGTTCGGGGATGAAAAATTCAATGAATTCCTGAAAGTCATCCTCCTTCGTGTGGTCGACACCTACTGGGTCAAGCACATCGACCAGATGAGCGAACTCCGTCAAAGCATCGGTCTGCGCTCCTACGGACAGCAAAATCCGCTCGGCGAATACAAAGAGATCGGATTCTCAATGTTCGAAGACATGATCATGTCCATCGAAGAAGACGTCACCCGCTACATATTAAGAGCCCAGATCCGCGACAACATGCGTCGCCAGCAAGTCGCCAAACCGACCCGTGCGACGTCCGGAAAAGAAGAACAGAAAAAGAAAACCCCGATCCGCAAACGCAAAGTCGGACGCAATGAACCATGTCCGTGCGGAAGCGGGAAAAAATACAAACATTGTCACGGACGATAAAAAAAACGAGGACTCAAGATTTTTTCTTGGGTCCTTAATCACACAAAGGAATGAACGCCCATGGAACTATATGAAATCAAACAGACATACGAAAAATTCCAGTCCCGACTTGAGGACATGAAGAAAATGCTCGACATCGACGCACTTAAAAAAGAGATCGACACGCTTGAGGCGAAAACCTATGAAAACAGTTTCTGGGATGACCACAAACAGGCGAACAAGACGATTCAGGAACTCAAACGCCTGAAAAACACCTATGCCCGTTATGAAGACCTGAAGGACAAACTGGAAAACATCGAGCTCGCCATCGAACTTCTTGAACTCGGCGAAGGCGAAGAAGACGTTGAAACGTTGCTCAAAGAGACTGAAAACGCCTTTGACGACCTTGAGACGAAACTATTCCTGTCCGAAGACTATGACGCGCTCAACGCCATCGTCGAGATTCATCCCGGTGCCGGAGGCACCGAAAGCCAGGACTGGGCGATGATGCTTTATCGCATGTTCAAACGCTACAGTGAGAAAAGAGGGTTCACCTTCGAGGTCAACGACTATATCGACGGCGCTGAAGCGGGTCTTAAAAGCGCGACCGTCTCGATCAAAGGCGACTACGCTTTCGGCATTCTCAAAGCGGAGAGCGGAGTGCACCGTCTCGTCCGCATTTCGCCGTTTGATTCCTCGGGCCGTCGACACACCAGTTTCGCGAGCGTCAATGTCGTCCCTGAAATCGATGACACCATCGAGCTTGACATCGCCGATTCCGACCTCAAAATCGATACCTATCGCAGCAGCGGGGCGGGTGGCCAAAGCGTCAACACCACCGACAGCGCCGTGCGCATCACCCATAAACCGACCAACATCGTAGTCACCTGCCAGAACGAACGCTCACAGATTCAAAACCGTGAACAGGCCATGAAGATTCTCAAGGGAAAACTCTACCAGCTCGAGATCGAGAGGAAACAAGAAGAAATCGCCAACCTCAAAGGCGCCGACTCGGCCAACGCCTTCGGCTCACAGATCCGTTCATACGTGATGCATCCTTATTCCATGGTCAAAGACCATCGGACCAATTACGAGACGGGCAATGTGGAAAACGTCATGGATGGTGATCTCGACCCGTTCATCAACGCCTATTTCAAATGGAAGATGACCGGTGAGACCAGTGAATAATTCATTGACCAAACTGACATTCCTGAGGCGATACGCCTACATCACGCTCGGCGTGTTCATCATGGTTGCGGGATTTTATTATTTTATCCTTCCACCGGGCTATGTCATCGGTGGCGTGAGCGGCTTCGGGGTACTTTTCGGGGAACTGCTCGGACTTCGTGTCTCACTCATTGTCGCCATCCTCAATGTCGTCCTTTTGCTGGTGGGATGGTATTTCCTCGGTTTCAAGTCATTTACCCGGAGCATCTATGGCTCCGTGTTGTTTCCGTTTTTCCTCTTTTTGCTCGAGACGTTTTCACCGTTCCTGCCCATTCCCGAAGATCCGTTGCTGTATGTGATTTTCGGCGGGGCGATCATCGGCATCGGGTTCGGCATCCTGATCAAGTATGGCGGGACCTCGGGCGGCACGGATATTCCAATCAAAATACTCCATCGCCGTTTGAAACTTCCTCTGAGCGTCTCGCTATACCTCGTGGATGGCGCCATCATCGCCGCGGGGGTCATCGCCTTTTTTGACGACCCCGACCGCGGCATCGCGATGGGGCTCTACGCCGTGTTGGTGATGGTGATATCCGGGAAATTCGCCGATTACGTCGTCGCCGGTTCGAACACGCTTCGTGCGGTCCATATCGTGACGACCATGCCCGATCAGATCAAGGACCTCATCTATGAAGCCATTGAACGCGGTGTCTCGCTCGTGCCCGCTGAAGGCGGATACACCAAAGAGAAGAAAACCATGATAGTGAGCGTCATCACCAGAAATGAATACTACATCATCCGCAACATCATCGCCGAAAAAGATCCCGAAGCGTTTGTCTTCACTTCACCCGCGACCGAGATCCAAGGCGATTTCACAACCTACCAAGGAGATGATTGACCATGAAGCGTTTATTGATACTCCCGATTATGCTCGTCGCATTGTTCATCCTGTCGGCCTGCGAGGACATCAACCTCACCCCGAACGGAGCCAATCAAGAGGAACAGGCCCGCTTTGAGACCGTCATGGAAATCCTCAAAGGCTATCATTACAGCGAACCGTCCGAGGAAGACCTTTGGCAGGGTGCCATCCAAGGCATGATCGACAGTCTTGAGGACCCTTACAGCGTCTATTTCACTGAAGAACAGTACCAGCGTTTCCGCGATTCGCTGGGTGAGACGTTTGTCGGCGTCGGTGTGACGGTTGAAAATGTTGAAGACAACGTCGTCATCCAGAAAGTATGGAGCGATTCGCCGGCTGAACGCGCCGGACTCCGTGCCGGTGATGTCGTCACCCATGTCGACGGTGAAGACTATCGTGATGAGTCCTACCTTGATACCTTGCTCGCCGTTCAGGGTGAAGAAGGCAGCGAGGTCGAACTCGGTGTGGACCGCAGCGGTGTCGATGAAATCCTGTTCATGACCATGACGCGCGAACAAATCGAAAACCCGACCGTGACATCGTTCGTCGAGGTCATTGACGGCAAGCCGATCGGCTTCATTTCCATCAACACCTTCGGCGATCAGACATACGACATTTTCAAAGACACCCTCGAAACCATGGAAAATGACGATGCCATCGAAGGGCTTGTGGTCGATCTGAGAAACAACGGGGGAGGCCGTCTCGACACGGTTTTGAATCTCCTCGATCTTTTCCTCATTGAAAGCGACAAGCCGATGTTCGCGACCGAATCCTTCCACGAGGGCTCTATAGACCGTACCGAATACGACGCGTCCGGTGATGAGCGAAAACCTTATGAAATCGTGACCATCATCAACGAGTATTCCGCGAGCGCCTCTGAAGTCTTCGCCGCCGGCATGAAGCAACATGGCGGCTATGAAGTGATCGGCATGCCTTCTTACGGCAAAGGAACCATGCAAACACCCTTTTCCCACCCGAATATGAATGAGGATGAACTGCATCTTTCCAACGGCATCTGGCTTACCCCGAACGACGTTTGGGTCAACCATATCGACGGGGACCAAAGCTCGGTGTATCCGACCATATCGGTTGAAAGAAGCGCCGCGTTTGAAACGTTCAACATCTACCTTCTTGATGAGACGCCACTGCGTTATGACACCGTGGATGAGCGCAACGCCCAGCTTCAGATCAAGCTCAACGCCCTCGGTTACGGCGATGTGCGTACCGACTCCTATTTCGACGAGGCGACGCGCGATGCGGTTGAAGCCTTCCAGCAAGGCCAAGGGCTCAGCGTGAGTGGCGAGGTCGACAGTGAAACGGCCATCGCACTGAACGAAGCCATCCTTGATTACCGGAACGACCACACGAATGACCCCAAGATCACAGCGGCATTCGATTTCTTTCTTGATTGAACACACTAAACCATAAGGACGTGGAATGATGAAAAAACTTCTGTTAGTATTTACGGTTCTTTCGTTGCTTGTCTCACTCGGCGCGTGCGGAACCGCTGAGGATCCAAACGGCAACAATGACGACAATGACATCCTCAACGGTGAAAACGGCAACGATGCCACCGATAATGACAATGACAATGATAACGATAATGATAATGACAACGATAATGGCACAGATAACGGCAACGGTACCGATGATGTGTTTGATTCGGAACTCGAGCGTTTCACAACGGTGCTTGAGTATCTGCAGACATACCATTACAAGGACATTGCGACCGAAGCGTTCTTCCAAGCTGCGATTGAAGGCCTTTTCCGCGGCCTGGACGACCCGTTCAGCAGTTATTTCGACGCCTCGGAGTATGAGCGTTTCCAACAATCCCTCGGCGAATCCTTTGTCGGTGTCGGGATCACGGTGGAGAACATTGACAACCGTCCCGTCATCACCAAAGTATGGAGCGGATCACCCGCAGAGTCGGCCGGACTGCAGACAGGCGATACCATCACACACGTTGATGGCACCGACTATCGCGACAAGACCTATTTCGATATCCTCGGCGTCGTCATCGGCGATGAGGGCACCGACGTGGAAATCGGCGTGAAACGACCGGGCGTCGAAGACACCATTTTCGCAACCATGACCCGTGAACAGATCGACAACCCATCCGTCGAATCACAAATCATTGAATACGACGATGAATCGGTGGGTTACATCAAGGTCAACACCTTCGGTGACCAGACCTTCAACCTGTTCACAGACGCTCTTAACGATTTGGAAGAAGCGAATATTGACGGTCTCATCATTGATATGCGCAACAACAGCGGCGGTCGTCTGACGACCGTAACCCAGATGCTGCGTCTGTTCCTTGTTGAAAACGACGAGCTTCCGATGTTTTCAACCCAACAGATCATCAATGGAGAAATGAGCGAGCCGAACCGTTACATGGCCTCTCGCAGTGCTCCGCGGGATTATGACATCATGACACTCGTGAATCAATACTCCGCCAGCGCCTCGGAAGTGTTTGCGTCGGCCATGAAACAACATGGCGGTTACGACGTCATCGGCCAACCTACCTACGGTAAGGGTACGATGCAAGGCGGTTTTTCACCCGAACCCGTTGGTGAGGACAGTTTGCACATTTCGGTCGGAAAATGGCTGACCCCGGATGGCACCTGGGTCAACCGCGGCGATGGCGACCAGGAGCATGTGTACCCCACCATCGACGTTTCACCGTCCGAACTGTTCACCTTGAGACACCTTTATCTTCCGGGTGACATCACGTATGAATACGATGATGTAAGCATCGCAACCGTCAAACCGATGCAAATCATGCTCAACGCCTTCGGTTATGGTGAGATCCGTCACGACGGCTACTTCGATTCCGCCACACAAACGGCGCTCGAAGCGTTTCAAAGCGACCACGACCTTGAAGTGAACGGAACGCTTGATTCCTCTACCGCACAAAAATTGAATGAGTCCTTGATCGAATACCGTGAGGACTTCTTGAACGACCTCAAGGTCGTCACCGCACTCGATGAACTCACCAATCCATGAAAGGGGCATCATCCATATGCGAATCCTTTCCGTTAAACCGTACAAAAAACACTATTTCAAGCTGGAAAACGACAGCGATCCCTTGATTCTCCATCAGGATACCGTTTTCAAGCACAATCTTCTCAATGCCAGGTCCATCGATGAGAAAACCCTCGCATCAATTAAGGATGATGATTCTTATAACTCCCTGATGCAGCGATCAATCGATCTTCTAGCCAGAAAAGCCTACGCCAAAAATGCGCTTGTAAAAGAACTGAAAAAGTATGACAAAGAAGGCGCGATGTTAAATTCAGTCATTGCAAAACTTGAAGAACTCGGTTATATTAATGACCAGAAGGCCCTTTCACAAATGGTTGAAGAGACCATGTTGTATGACTTGAAAGGCCCTGATTTTATTCGTCATAAATGCGAGAATGAAGGCTTTGAACACCATTCTATCGAAGATGCCTTAAGCGCTTTCACCGATGATTTGCAGCGAGAAAAGATCCGGACGCTGATCAAGCGTGAAAACAAGCATTTTCATAAACTCAGTCTACAAAAGCGCAAAGAGAAACTTTTCACTTCGCTTTATCGCAAAGGGTTTTCGCCCGAGCTGTTCAAACCGCTGGTCGAAGCATTCCTCAATGAAATCGAAGCGACCACGGACGAAGCGGCGATTCTTGAAAAACGCCTTGACGCGCTCCGTCCGCGCTATGACACGAATGACTTCAAGGAACGACAGAAACTTGTTCAAAAACTCATGCGCGAAGGATTTTCCTATTCACAAATCAAACGTCATCTCTAAGCAGGGGGACTTTATGAAAACAATCAACGCGGATACCCTTTATTATCTTGACAACGGACAACTCATCGACATGTATGAGTTTTTCGGCGCCCATCTCGTGAGAAAGAAAGGAAAAGTCACCGCCACACGGTTCACGCTCTATGCACCAAACGCCGAACATGTCAAAGTTTTCGGTGATTTCAACGACTACGACGAATTCGCCCATCCGCTCAAGCGGATTGACGATAAGGGCGTCTATTCCATCACCATCAACCAAGATCTCCGCCGTGCCACCTACAAGTATGTCATCGAGACCAAGAACAGCGAAAAGCTTTACAAGACCGACCCGTTCGCCTTTTACAATTCGCACCGTCCCGAAACGATGAGCATTGTGAGTGACCGAACGCTTTATGAGTGGCAGGATGCCGATTATATGCGGACCCGCCATGAAAAAGCGCCTTATGAGAACCCGATGAACATCTATGAATTGCATGTGGGGACCTGGATGCAGCGGCCGGACGGATCGTTTCACACGTTCGCGGACCTTGTGGACCACCTGATCCCCTACTTGAATGAAAATCATTTCACCCATGTCGAACTGATGCCCGTCATTGAACACCCTTTCGATGGTTCGTGGGGCTATCAAGGGCTTGGGTATTTTGCGGTGACGTCCCGTTATGGCACTGTGGACGACTTCAAGTATTTTGTAGACCGGTGCCATCAAAACGGCATTCAGGTCCTTTTGGACTGGGTACCCGGTCATTTTTGCAAAGACGCACACGGCCTTTACCGTTTCGACGGCACCCCGCTTTTTGAATACGGCGATCCTGAGATCGGCGAGAATCCCGAGTGGGGCACGGCAAACTTTGATCTTGGAAAAGGGTTTACCCGAAGCTTCCTGATCTCTTCGGCCCTCTTTTTCATGAAAGAGTTTCACCTGGACGGTTTCAGGATTGATGCGGTAAGTTATATGCTCTATTACCATGGCAATCCCGAAAAAGGCGAGAACCATGGCGCCCAGGAATTTTTGAAGTCACTCTCCTATCAAGTGTTCGCCACCTTCAAGCATGCCCTGCTGGTCGCCGAAGACTCGAGCGCCTACCCACACGTCACCAAACCGACCGATGCCGGTGGCCTCGGTTTCAACTACAAATGGAACATGGGCTGGATGAACGATACGCTCAAATATTTTTCGAAAGACCCGATATACAGAAAATACCACCACGACCTGCTCACGTTTTCGCTCATGTATGCGTTCAGCGAGAACTATGTCCTTCCCTTTTCCCACGATGAAGTGGTGCACGGCAAGAAATCGCTGGTTGACAAAATGCCCGGCGACTACTGGCAAAAATTCGCGAACTACCGGGCCCTGATCGGCTATTTGCACACCCATCCCGGAAAAAGCCTTCTGTTCATGGGGCAGGAATTCGCCCAGATGCATGAGTGGAAAGACTACACGGAACTGGACTGGCATCTCCTTTCCTACCCGATGCACGACAGCGCCCTCAGGTTCAACCGTGAAATGAACCGACTTTCCAAAAGCGAACCGGCCCTTTATGAAAAAGACCATGACCCGGCCGGCTTCGAATGGATTGATGCAGACAACGCCGAGAAGAGCGTCATCAGTTTCATCCGACGCGGTCACGACCCGGATACGCATCTCATCGTCGTGATCAACCTCACGCCCGAAGTGCATCACCATTTCCCGCTTGGCGTCCCGGCAAAAGGTCGGTATGAGGAAATCATCAATAGCGATTACGCTTCATTCGGAGGTTCCGACCTCTATAACGGACTACCGCTCCATACGAAAGACGCTCCCTACAAACATTTTGAACAGCAAATCGAAATGCTTCTCGCGCCGCTTTCCATCAGCATCCTCAAGTGGGTGAAAAACCATGACTAAGCATATTGTCGCAATGGTGCTCGTCGGCGGACGCGGGACCAGACTGCATCCGATCACCAAGCACATGGCGAAACCGGCCGTGACCTTCGGCGGGAAATACCGCCTCGTCGATTTCGTCCTGTCCAACCTTACCAACTCATACATCGGCACCGTCGGCATCATCACTCAGTACGAACCCCATTCGCTGATGCACTACATCGAACACGGCGCGAACTGGGACCTCGATGTCAGCGGTGGCGGCATCCAGTTTTTGACGCCTTATACCGCCTATGATGGTGACAAATGGCAAAAAGGGACCGCTCATGCCATCCGTCAGCACATGCATTTCATCCGTCAACACGACCCCGAACTGGTTTTGATATTGTCGGGCGACCATGTCTATAAGATGGACTACACGCCCCTGATCGAAGATCATCAGCAAAGCGGCGCCGATATCACCATCGCTACGTTCAAGCCTCATGACTCGCTGAGTCGGTACGGGGTGCTCAAAAGCGATGAAACCGGCCGCCTTATCCATTTTCAGGAAAAACCGGACCATCCCGAAGGCGACATGGCGTCGATGGGCATCTATGTCTTTGAACGCAAAGCGCTCGAGACCATCCTTACCGAAGAGATGCCCGAGGGGTTTGATTTCGGCAAGGACATCATCCCCAAAGCCCTGCAGGAAGACTACCGCATCAACACCTATCGGTTTGAAGGCTACTTCCGTGATGTAGGAACCGTGCAAAGCCTTTATGATGCGAACATGGAATTGCTTGACCGGCCGGAGCTTCTCAGACTCAATGATTATAAGAATCTTCCGATCTATACACGCTCAAGCGATTATCCGCCCCATCACATCATGCTTTCCGAACCGGTCAAAAACTCGCTGGTTTCCGACGGATGCCTTATCCAGGGAACCGTCCGGCACAGCATTCTTTCCAACAATGTCGCCGTACTTGAAGACACGACCATTGACGACTGCCTCATCTATTCGGGGGTCACCGTCAATGAAAACTGCCAAGTGAAGAATGCCATCATCCTTGAGAACACCGTCATCCCGCCGAACACCAACATTGTGTTCGACGAAGTCAAAGTCATCGACAACGATATTCTCTGGGCGCTTGGAGATGATTCCAATGAATAGGCTCTTCGCCATCATAGATGCCTCGAGTCGAGGCAATTTCGAGAAACTCACCCTCCACCGCATGCCGGGCGCACTGCCCTATGCGGGCCGTTATCGCCTCATCGACTTCGCGCTTTCCAACATCAAAAACGCGGGCATCACCAACGTCGCAATCTTCCCATTCGGCAACTATCGGTCCCTGCAGGACCACGTAGGCAGCGGAAAACGCTGGAATCTTGACAGACGCCGTGACGGGCTGTTCATCCTTCCGCCCAAAAATCTGATGATGCCATCCGATGACATGCTGACGTTCCAGGGCATGCACGAACATGTCGAATATTTCAAACGAAGCACCCAGAAATATTGCCTGATCATGCCTGCCGACATCGTATGGAACATCGATTTCAACGCCGTGCTCGATGAACACATCGAATCCGGCGCGGACATTACCGAAATCATGCATGAGAATACGCGACTGCATGCGTTCATTCTTGATAAGGAACAGCTTCTGGATTATATTCTCAATTATGACATCATTCCCTACAAATCCATTCATGAGCTGTTATTGAAGAAAAAACAGCTGGTCCGAAACATTTACAACCATCAGTTCTACACCAAACGTATCAAGGACCCCTACACCTATCACCGCAGCAATCTCGACATGCTCAAGTTCGAAGTCGGAAACACCATCTTCTCAAGAAAACGTCCCATCCTCACCAAAGAAAAAACCGCCCCTCCGGCACGGTACACCAACACCGCAGAAGTCAGCAACTCGATGATCGCAAGCGGCAGCCTCATTCGCGGCAAGGTCCACCAAAGCATCATCGGTCGTGACTGTGTCATCAAAGAGGGAGCGGAAGTCTCGAATTCGATCGTCATGAGCAATTCGGTGATCGAAAAGGGCGCCATCCTCAACAACGCCATCATCGACAAAGGGGTCGTCGTCAAGAAGGAGACGGTGCTCGAAGGCAGCGAAACCCAGCCGTTTGTGACGCAAAAGGAACAGATTCTTACCGACCAGAGCGCGCTCCGGGTCCTTTTCGTCGGCGCGGAAGCTTATCCCTACATCAAGACCGGCGGCCTTGCGGACGTGATCGGCGGCCTTTCCCGCGCCCTTGTCAAAAAGGGCCTCGAAGTCAGCGTCATTCTTCCACTGTATAATCCGGTGAAAGAGGACCACAAAGAAAGTTTCGAGTTCATCACCAACCATACCTTCACCTTCGACGGGGAAGAGCGTAAGATCGGCCTTTACCGACACGAACGCAAAAAGGTGAAGTTCTACTTCATCGAGAACTTCAAGTATTTCGAACGCGACGACATCTACGGATATGAAGACGATTGTCACCGCTTCGCGTTTTTCAACCTTGCGGTCAAGGAAGTGCTTGACACCATCGGGCCGTTCGATCTGTTGCACCTTCATGACTGGCATACCGGGCTCATCCCGAAAATCCTCAACCACCAGATGGTCTCACCGCCCAAAACCGTCTTCACCATTCACAACATCGATTATCAGGGCGAGTGCGAACAAGATGTCATCGATGCGCTCAACCTCCCCAGAAGCGATGACGGCGAAGTGAATTTCATGGAAGAAGCCGTCAAAGAGGCGACCAAACTGACCACCGTATCCCCGACGTATCGCAATGAACTGCGTTACGAATACTACGGCAAAAACCTGACCGGACCGTTGCTCAAACGGGACCGTGATTTCTATGGTGTGCTGAACGGGCTGCCCAAGGATTTCGCTCCGCAGAACGACAAGGTCATCCTTTCGAGGTACGACCATACCCAAGTGTTCACGAAAACCGAAAACAAACTGTTCCTCCAAGAGAAGATGCAACTCTCTCTTGGCCTTCAGAAGTTCATCATCGGCATGGTGACACGAATCACGGAACAAAAAGGGTTCCCGATCATCTTAGAAATACTCGATGAAATCCTGAGCGAACACGCCGATATCCAGTTCGTCCTGCTTGGGACCGGTGAGGAGAAATACATCACCGCGCTAAGGGAGGTCGCCCAAAATCATCCCGGCCAAGTCCGTCTCAACATCGGCTATGACGCGACCGAACCGAATTTCATCTATGCGGGTGCGGATCTCTATCTCATGCCCTCGCGCGTCGAACCGTGCGGTCTTTCACAGATGATCGCGCTCAAATACGGCACCATTCCACTGGTCAGAAGAACCGGAGGCCTTGCGGACAGCGTGACGGATTACGACCCGTTCACGAAAGAAGGCAACGGCTTCACGTTCTACCCTTACGATGCTCACGCACTCAAAGAGAAACTTTATGAGGCCTACGACGTCTTCAAAAACGACAAGGACGCCTGGCGTCATCTCATCGCCCAGGCGATGCGCTGCGATTTCTCGCTCGACACGCAAGCCCAGAAGATCCATGAAATCTATCTCACCATGATCTGATACAAAACGAACCAAAAAATCATACAATCATCACAAAGGAGACTTTATGAATCAACCATTCAAAAACAAGGAAGCATTCGTCAAGGAATTCAAACGACGCCTTCAGGATCAATATGTGACAGACCTTAAGCGCAGTTCGGACCGTGAACGCTATCTGGTCCTCGGTGACATGGTCGCTGAATACATCAAGCATCACTGGTATGACTACAAGGTCATGCTCGAAAAACAGGAATATCCGCGCACATTGCACTATTTCTCGATGGAGTTCCTGATGGGCCGTCTCATCACGAACAACATTCACAACCTCGGTCTTAGAACACTCGTTGAAGAGGCCTTCGCCGAGATGGACCTCGATTTGAACGCCATCGAACATAAAGAAGTCGACGCCGGTCTTGGAAACGGCGGGCTCGGCCGTCTGGCCGCCTGTTTCCTCGATTCCATCGCCTCGCTCGCCTTGAAAGGGCACGGCATGGGAATCCGCTATCGCTATGGGTTCTTCGAGCAAGACCTTCAAAATGGCTATCAGGTGGAAAAACCCGACGACTGGCTCAAAGACCACTACGTCTGGGAAGTGCGTCGCGAAGAACAGGCCATGGAGATTCCATTCGGCGGTCATGTGGAATTTCATAACGGCAACGCCGTCTACAAGCCGGAAGAGAAAATTCTCGCCGTACCCTACGATGTCCCCATTGTCGGGCATGACAACGACGTCTACAACTACCTGAGACTATGGAACGCCGAACCGACCGCACACTATCCCAAAGACATGCACGCTTTTGAGTACAACGATGAAATCCGCTCCATCAGCGGGTTCCTCTATCCCGACGACACCACCCAAGAGGGCAAGATCCTGAGAATCAAACAACAGTATTTCTTCAGCGCCGCCGGGGTCCAAGACATCATGCGCAAACACTACGAGGCCGAAGGCACGCTTGAGAATTTCCATGAAAAACACGTGTTCCAGATCAACGACACCCACCCCACACTGATCATCCCCGAAATGATGCGCATCATGCTCGATGAGCACAACATCGACTGGGATACCGCCTGGCATGTCACCACCAACACCTGCGCCTACACCAACCACACCCTGCTTGCCGAAGCGCTTGAAAAATGGCCGATCTCGCTGATTCAACCGACGTTGCCGAGAATTTACCAGATCATCGAAGAGATCAACCGTCGCTACACCAAAATGCTCAACGAGCGTTTTGAAGGCGACAAGGGGAAAATCAACCATATGGCCATCATCGGCAACGGCCAGGTACGTATGGCCCATCTTGCGATCGAAGGCTCATTCAGCGTCAACGGTGTGGCCGCATTGCACACCAAAATCCTCACCGAACACGAAATGAACGATTTCTATCAGCTATATCCGGACAAGTTCAACTCCAAAACCAACGGCATCACGCATCGCCGCTGGTGCCAGCACATCAACCCCGAGCTCACCGAACTCACGACCCGCCACGTAGGGGACTGGATCAAAGACCTCGACAAACTCAAGGACTTTGAAAAGACCATCGGCGACAAGAAAGTCCGAAAGGAACTTGCCGAGATCAAGCACGCGAAAAAGGTGGCGCTCGCCAACCGCATCAAAGAAGAACAAGGCCTTGAGATCGATCCCTCAAGCATCTTTGATGTCCAGATCAAGCGTTTGCATGAATATAAGCGCCAGCTCATGAACGCTTTGCACATCCTGATGGTCTACAACCGTCTCAAAGCCGACGCTGCGTTCCGTGACAACTATGAACCGCACACCTTCATTTTCGGAGCGAAAGCCGCGAGCGGTTACCATTACGCGAAGAAAATCATCAAACTCATCAACACCATCGCTCAGAAAGTCAACAACGACCCCGACACCAACCACCTCCTCAAAGCGGTGTTCGTAGAGAACTACAACGTCACCTATGCCGAGCAAATCATCCCGGCGACCGATATCAGCGAACAGATATCCACCGCGTCCAAGGAAGCCAGCGGAACGGGGAACATGAAGTTCATGATGAACGGAGCGATCACAATCGGAACCCTCGACGGCGCGAACGTCGAGATTGCCGAACTGGTCGGTGAGGACAACATCGAAATCTTCGGCATGGACAGCGAGGAGGTCACGAGACTCTACCGCGAAAAAACGTATGACCCCAAGGAAATCTATAACCACGACGGAGAAATCCAGACCGTTGTCGATCAGCTTACCAACGGATTCCTTCCCGGCGTCGACCGTGAGGAGTTCAAGGAAGTCCGTGAGAAACTGCTTGGTGAAGACCAGTATTTCGTCCTCAAGGACCTAAGGGCGTACGCGGATGCGCACGAGAACCTCAATGAGGCGTACAAGGACAAGGCGAAGTGGTTCGACATGGCGATCAGGAACATCGCAAAAAGCGGCTACTTCTCATCCGACAGAACCATCAGCGATTACGCTCGTGAAATCTGGAACATCAAGCCGGTAAAATAAGCATACCCCTGTTTGAAACGCTAATTGAAAAGATTAGCGTTTCTTATTGTAATGATTACAAAAGTTGTTATGATTATCCATGGCATACTTAAAGGAGGCTTATTTCATGAAAAAATTTGATAATGAATTCTATGTGACCGGCGCGAAAGTCGGCAAACAGGCACCACGCTTCGAAATGGAAGCCGTACTCCCCGAGGGGCAAGGTACCGACCGTTTCGGAAGCGTCAATCTCGATGACCTGCTCGATGACAACAAATGGGTTGTCCTGTATTTCTATCCCCTCGATTTCACATTCGTCTGCCCTACGGAGATTCAACGTTTCAACGAGCTGAATGCTGCGTTCGAAGAAAAAGGCGCGAAAGTGATCGCCGCATCCACAGACAGTGTGTTCGCCCATCTTGCCTGGCAAGAGACCGGACCCCTCGGCAGACTGGATCATATCCATGCGTCCGACAACAACCATACCGTCAGTGAAGCCTACGGCATTCTCGACGAGGAAAAAGGCGTCGCTTGGAGAGGGACGTTCATCATTGCGCCGAACGGCATCCTCAAAGCCGCTCACGTGAACCATGGCGAGGGCGGAAGAAATGTCGATGAGGTTCTGAGGACACTGGAAGTGTTCCAAAATGAAGTCGCCGGCAAAATGGTCCCATGCGGTTGGAAGCCGGGCAGCGGATTCGTCGACCCTGAGACAACCGAAGAATAATTGATCGAAGACACGTCTTTCAAAAAGGCGTGTTTTTTGTTTATAGGCACAACAAAGCGCTTTTCTACGATTCTTCGTGCGGCGGTCCCCCAGCGAGAAGTTATTTAGAAAATCCGATTTTGAGTTGAAAACACCCATGGTATAAGTTATAATACAACTGTTGTAAACAACGTGCTTTCTATATGAGAAAGGGTGTGACTGCGCGTGAACAAACGTTACCTTAAATGGCTGAATGAGGACACGCTTGATGAAGAAATCCTCAGCGCCTTGAAGTCCATGAGTGAAGAGGAAATAGAAGATGCTTTCTACAAAGACCTCTCATTCGGCACCGGCGGAATGCGAGGCATTGTCGGAGCAGGCACCAACCGCATGAACATATATACGGTTCGCAAAGCCGCTTATGGCTATGCGAAATTTTTACTTGAAAAATACGACCACGCGGCCTCGCGCGGTGTTGTCATCGCTCATGACAACCGCAACAAGTCTTCAGACTTCGCCCGGGAGTGCGTATCGGTTCTCGCATCGTTCGGAATCAAGTGTTATCTCTATGACGCTTTGAGACCCACCCCGCAACTTTCCTACAGCGTGCGAAGCTTGAAGGCGGCGGGCGGCATCATGGTCACCGCCTCACACAATCCGCCGAAGTATAACGGCGTGAAGTTCTATGACGACACCGGCTGTCAGCTGGTACCGGACATGGCGGACCGCGTCATTGAACATTTCAACAGCGTCACCGACATTTTCTCAATCGAGAAGATCGCCATCGAAGACGCGCGATCCAACAACCTTGTCGAAACGTTGTCCAAAACGATGGATGACGCATACATCCGGAAGGTTCAAAGCATTCAACTCAACAGCGAGCTTGAAAAACGCATCAAAGTGGTATTCACCCCGCTTCACGGCGCAAGTCGCGATATCGGCATGCGAACCCTCGTGGAATCGGATTATGAGACCCACGCCGTTGAGGAACAGATGCGAGTCGACCCGGATTTCACAACCGTAGAGAGCCCGAATCCCGAGAATGAGTCAGCCTTCGAACTGGCCAAGAAGGTCGGAAGGAAACAGGATGCCGATATTCTTATCGCTACCGATCCTGACGGCGACCGTCTCGGTGTGATGGCAAAACATAAAGGCGACTATGTGTTCCTCACCGGAAACCAGACCGGCGCCATCTTCATCCACTATCTGCTCAGTGAACGTGAAAAGCGCGGGACTTTGCCGGATGATGGCATCGTCTACAACACCATCGTCACTTCCGAGTTCGGCGCGGCGATCGCCAAACACTACGGCATGAGGGTCGAATCGACGCTTACCGGTTTCAAGTTCATCGGCGAGAAGCTTCTCGATCTTGAAACGACGGATACCGAGTTCGTCATGGGCTATGAAGAGTCTTACGGTTATGTGATTTCCGACTTCGTAAGAGACAAGGATTCCATACAGGCACTGCTCATGATCAGCGAGATCGCAAATGCGCTCGCTCACGAGAACCGCACACTTATCGACTATCTTGAATCGCTCTATGAGCGTTTCGGCCATTATCGCGATCACCTGATGAACATTGTGCTTGAAGGCCAGCAAGGCGAGAAGATGATTTCACAGATCATGAGCCACTTCAGAGCCTATGAACCGGACAAGCTGCTGGGCCGTCGTTTACTGGTCAAGGAAGATTATTACCATCAGAGCCGTTTGGTCGAAGGGTCGAGAGAGGACCTGAACGGTTATCCCGTCAGCAACGTCCTGAAATTCATCTTTGAAGACGACATGTGGTTCGTGCTTCGTCCAAGCGGCACCGAACCGAAACTGAAGATTTACATGAATGTGCTAGGAAAAACCAAGTCAGACGGCGAAGCCGTGCTTGAAGAACTGAAAAAGATCATCAACTCCGAAATAGATTCCTTACAAAAAGAAAAGGGTGTGAAAACATGATTGCAAAAACAAAGCGTGTGGCGGACTACAAGCAACTCACCACCGCACTTCCCACACTCAGATACGTCGACCCTGAACGCGTCTATCTGAGTTTGAGCACCGACCGTGCCAAAAACTACGAGATGTTCGTCGAAGAAGGCGAAAACGTCAAACTCGGCCAGATCATCGGTGAGCGCGACGGCGGCTACTTCAAACAGCCGATCTATTCAAGCATCAGCGGCGAGGTTGAAGGCACCAAAAAAATGATGCATCCATCCGGCATTGAAGTTGACGTCGTCATCATCCGCAACGACTTCAAGGATGAACTCCATGAAACCATCACGGACCGTCCGGACAGTGTCATCGAAAACATGAGCAAAGAAGAGATCATCAACGTGCTCAAGGAGAAAGCGATCGTCGGATTGGGCGGAAGCGGATTTCCGACCTATATCAAACTCAACACCGACAAACCGATCGATACCGTTGTCATCAATGCCGTGGAATGCGAACCCTACCTGAGCAGCGACTACCGACTGATCAAGGACCAGCCCGAAGACATCTTCCGCGGCCTCAAATATGTCATGCACGCCATGAAGGCCAAAAAAGGCGTCATTGCGGTCAAAAAAACGAAAAAAGAGTTGATTGAAGTCCTCGAACGCGAACTGTCCCGATTCAAGGACCTCGATATCGAAATCGCGGCGGTCAAGGACTACTATCCGCAAGGATGGGAGAATGAGACCATCAAGAGCGCCATCGGCGTCGAAGTGCCGGTCGGCACCCTTCCGATGGAACTCGGCGTTCTCGTTTTCAACGTTTCGACCACCGCGCAGATTTTTGAAGCGTTGAAACATAACCTTCCGATCACGAAACGCCATGTAACCGTCAATGGCGACGCGATCAACTTCCCCCAGAACATCCGGACAAGAATCGGCGCATCGGTCAAAGACCTCATCCGCCTGTCTGACGGGTTTGTCGAGGGCGTTGAAAAGGTCGACCTTGTCATCGGCGGACCGATGATGGGGACAAGCGTCACCACCGAAGATGTGCTGGTCAACCAGACCGTCACTTCCGTGCTTGCGCTCAAAAGCGAGGAATTCTACGAAGAACCGTGTGTCCGTTGCGGCTCGTGCATCTATAGCTGCCCGGTGGACATCCAGCCGGTCAACATCATGAACGCCTACAAGCGCGGCGATGAAGACGCCCTTCAGAACCTTCAGGTCGACAAATGCATCGAATGCGGCCTCTGCGCCTATGTGTGCACCTCCAAGATCCATCTTACCGATTACATGAGGAAAGGAAAAAAATTCTTAAAGAATTCATAGGGTGATAATATGGAAATCGTACAGAAATCAGCACCACATCTGAGAAAACCCAATGCCAACGTCGTACGCATGATGAGCGATGTCGCGATCGCGCTCTCGCCGCTCGTCATCTTCGCCATCGTGCAACACGGCATGCAGGCATTCTGGATATTGCTTGTCAGTGTGCTTTCCATGGTGGGGACCGAATATGTCTACTACCAGATCATTGACAAGATGAACGGAGAAAAATTCCGAATCAACAACAAGAGCTTTACCATCTACAATTTCAGCGTGGTCGTCAGCGGCCTGATATATGGCCTTACGCTTGGCGATACGGTCCCGCTCGTCGTCGTGGCCATCGGTGGAATCATCGGTGTGTTCCTGGCAAAACTCATTTTCGGCGGCATGGGACAAAACATCTTCAACATCGCGGCCTTCGCCCGCGTCTTCGTCGTTCTTGCGTTCGGCGGCGCGATCGCTTATGAGGCTTTCATCGATGCCGATGCCGGCGCGACGGCCCTGGGCATGCTCGCCGGCGAGGCCAGACTCGATGGTCCGATCAACGATACCTACAGTTATTGGACGATGTTTTCAGGAATCGGTCTTCCGGGTTCACTCGGTGAGACCAGCGCCCTCCTCATTCTGGTAGGCGGCCTCTATCTTTTCCTGAGAAAATCGTTCGATATCTTCGTTCCACTCACCTATGTAGGTACGGTGTTCCTCCTCAGTCTCGGTGTCATGGTATCAACCGACGCCGGTTGGTGGTTTCCCGCAACCCATGTGTTGGCGGGCGGTCTCATGTTCGCAGCCGTCTATATGGCTACCGACCCGATTACCATCCCGACCACTCGGCCTGGCCGCATCTATTTCGCCTTCGGCCTTGGGGTCGTCACATTCATCATCCGTCTTTTCGGGAACCTTCCCGAAGGCGTCGTATTCGCGATTCTCATCATGAACATGTTCGTTCCGGCCATCGACTATCATAAATGGGCCCGCAACAAGTTCACTGTGAAAAGCGCAACAATATTCAGTCTGGTTGTGATCGTCACAATCATCCTGACTGCGGTAGGTGTTAACTATGTTTGATAAAATCAAAATCGCGGGCATTCTGCTTGTGGTCGGCATGGTTGCCGGACTGGCAATCGTGGGCGTGCATACGCTGACCGAAGACCGCATCGAAGAAAACCGCCTCGCCATGCAATATGAGGACTATGTATCGATTTTCCCCGACATGGACCTCACGAACTATGAAGAAAAGGCCCTTGACCAAGATGTCCTTACAACACGCATCACTGCGTATGATTCGGACGGGGACTTCCTCGGCTATATCTTCATCGGAGAATCCGCCTCCTATGGCGGCACGAACCGTGTTCTGGTCGGCGTTGACAGTGACGGACGCATCGTCAAGGTCATTCTCTCACAGACCCAGGACACCGCCAACATCGTACAAAACGTCATCGACATCCTCGACAAGTTCGAAGGCCAAGCATTCGGTGAAGTCGACTATGACGCACCAAGCGGTGCGACGCAATCGTATGATTCCATCTGGAGAGTGGTCGATGCGGTCAGCCTCATGATCGAAGGCGACCCGACCCAAGAAGCGTTTGAAAGCGTCTTTGAAGACGCGGACAGCTACGACGTGCTGTTCGATCATGAAGACCTTGCGTTCGTTGAAGAGTTCAATATCCGCGATGCGGATGGAACCATCCTCGGCTATGCGTATGAAATCGATGTCGATGATGAAAACACCGTGTTCCTCGTTGTAGACCAAGACGATGTGTTCAAAGGCTTTGTACCGAAAGATGCCGTCGACGATGAGACGCAAGCCATGATTGAGGCGTATGACGATCATATCGATACACCGTTGGTCGATATCGACCCTGATACCGGTGACATCCTTGAAGACGCCATCAACGATCTGAAACCACTTGTCGAGACCACAACAAGAGTCGATTATGATATTGTGGTACGATATAAAGACTATATCGAAGATGATGAAGTTGTTGGAGTCACGTATATTGTTCGCACAGATGGATATAATGCACGAATGATTGGTGAAGTCACTATAGTTGACGATGAACTGTTCTCATTTGTGATACGTTCACATAACGAATCTGCCGATTGGGGAGCCATTATCATTGATGATGGAGATCTTCAGGAAGCTCTGATAGATGCTGATAATCCAGAAGATGTTGATGTAAAAGAATATACGACTTTTGATGCTACATCAGGCGCTACACAAACAGGTGAGGCCATGCAAAGAATTGTTGTGGCCGCACTCGAATACCATAACGAAGAAGGGGGTCAATAATCATGGCTGAGAAAAAAGTTGCCAAAAACCCGATGAAAAAGAAAAAGAAGAACGGCCGTCTTGACATCCTGACCAAAGGGTTCATCCGCGAAAATCCGATTTTCATATTCCTGCTCGGAATGTGTCCCGCTCTCGCGGTTACATCCACCATGGAGACCGGCCTCGGGATGGGACTGCTTGTCATTCTCGTCCTCACCGGCAGCAACGTTGTCGTCTCCCTGATCAGGAACCTCATCCCCGAACAAATCCAGATTCCCGCCTTCATCGTCGTCATCGCGACATTCGTGACCATCGTCGGCATGCTGACCGAAGCGTATGCGTTCGCTCTCCATCAGTCACTGGGAATTTTCATACCGTTGATTGTGGTGAACTGTCTGATCATGGGACGCGCAACATCCTTCGCCTCCAAAAACAAAGTTTCCGACAGCGCCATCGACGGATTCGGCATGGCACTCGGTTTCACGTTCGCCCTGATGCTGATTGGCGCAACCCGTGAAATCTTCGCCAGCGGCGCAATCGCGCTTGGCGTATACCTGCCGCTCCCCTTTGAAATATCAATCATCAATACCGAAATGTACCTATTCAACATGGATGTCTTTGCCGGTCCGGCCGGCGGATTCATCGTTATCGGTGTGCTTCTCGCCCTGTTCACTGCCATCGGCAATTACCGTCAGAAAAAGAAAGAGGCTGAACGCCAGGCTTGGATCGAACAGAAGAAGAAAGAAGCGGCCGAACGCAAACGTAAAAAAGCCATGGAAAGTGCAGGTGATGCTTCATGATTTCACCAACCGTATTCTTTGTAGCCATCGTATCATCGATGCTCATCAATAACATCGTGCTGATGCGTTTCCTCGGAGTCTGTCCGTTCCTGGGTGTATCACGCAAAACTGAAAGCGCCCTTGGAATGAGCGCCGCTGTGACCTTCGTCATGCTGGTCGCCTCCGTTCTCACCTATATCCTCTATTACCTTGTGCTCGATCCGTTCGGCATCGAATACATCTCGACCATCGCGTTCATCCTGGTCATCGCATCGCTTGTGCAGCTGGTGGAGATGTTCATCAAGAGATTCTCGCAAAAACTTTACAAGATGCTTGGCATCTACCTTCCCCTGATTGTGACCAACTGTGCCATTCTTGGTATTGTCGAAATCAATATCCGTGAGAACTACGCCGTTCAATACGGCTTTGGAGCCGGTCTTGCGGTCGCTGTCACCAGCGCGCTTGGCGCGGCCCTTGGTTTCGCACTGGTCATGTTCGCGTTCTCTTCAATACGTGAACGCCTTGACGCAGCCACCGTTCCCGAGTCATGGAAAGGGGTTCCGATCAGCCTGGTCGTTGCCGGAATCATGGCGCTTGCGTTTCTTGGACTGGGAGGCATCGTCTAAATGACAGAAGCCATCATCGCCATTATAACGGTCGCTCTCATCGTTTTCATCTACATTGGGAGCTACGTACTCAACAGACGCGTGCCCGCACCTTACCAGAAGGTTGACGAGGCTACGTGCGGCGCTTGCTCGAACTATGCCTGCGGCGTCAAACAAAAACTTTCCGAGGAGCGATAAACCATGGACATACTATTGCCAGTGCTCACACTTGGCGTCCTCGGCGCTGCATTCGGCTTTGGCCTCGCAGTTGCCGCGGAAAAGCTCAAAGTGGAAGCCGACCCGAGAATCCAAGCCATTCATGACAGGCTGCCCAACCTCGATTGCGGCGCTTGCGGATATCCCGGTTGCGAAGCCTTCGCCGAAGGCATCATCAACGGCGAAGTCAAAGAACTTTCCAAATGCAAACCGGGCAACAACAAACACTATAACGCCATCATTGAATACCTCAAAAAGAACCCCAACGAAGATGGCTCATACATCAAGATCAGCAAGTAGATTGTTCCCCGCTTGAAGGCGGGGAACTTTCATTGTCTCATGAAAACGTTATCACGCTGAAAAGGCGGAATCACGCCAAAAACACGACCTGTTTCAGTTGAAAACGGATATTTTAAATGATATAATATGCACGATTTTAGCAAAAAATCTAGGAACGAAAGGTGAATCATATGAAAAGAATTTACATGTTTGGTGAAGGCACACAGGACCAAAAGGAACTGCTTGGCGGAAAAGGCGCCAACCTTTCCCAAATGAAGAAGCTCGGCATCCCGGTGCCGGCAGGCTTCACAGTCACAACCGAAATGTGTACACAATACTACAAAAATGGCGGGAAGAACTCTCCCGAACTGCTTGAAGACGTAAAGACTTACGTTAAACAACTCGAAGAAGAGACCGGAAAAGGGTTCGGGGACAAAGAGAACCCGCTACTCGTCAGCGTCCGTAGCGGTGCAAAATTCTCGATGCCGGGAATGATGGACACCATCCTCAACCTCGGACTTACCGATGAAGTGGCCGAGGCCATGGTCGAAAAGACCGGCAACGAACGTTTTGTCTATGACATCTATCGCCGTCTCATCCAGATGTTCGGTGAAGTGGTCAAAGAAGTTGAAATGAAAGCCTTCAACGAAGTCATCGACGGTCTTAAAGAGAAAAAAGGGTACAAATCCGACGTCGAGATGACTGCAGACGACTTCAAGTACATCCTTGAAGAGTTCAAGAAAATCTACAAGAAGGAAACCGGCGAGGACTTCCCACAAGACCCGCTCTCACAACTCTATGAATCCATCGACGCCGTTTTCCGCAGCTGGGACACGCCACGTGCCCGCATCTACCGTGACCACAACAAGATCCCACACGACCTTGGAACCGCGGTCAATGTTCAGGAAATGGTATTCGGAAACACAGGCGAAAACTCCGGAACCGGTGTGCTTTTCACCCGTAACCCGAAAACCGGTGAGAACAAAGTCTTCGGTGAGTTCCTCTTCAACGCGCAAGGGGAAGACATTGTCGCAGGGGTGCGCACACCGCTCGACCTTGAAACCGAACTTTCCGCAAAACGCCCTGAGATCTATAAAGAACTGATCGACATCCTCAACAAACTCGAAGAACACTACAAAGACATGCAAGATGTCGAGTTCACCATCGAAGAAGGCAACCTGCACATCCTTCAGACCCGTACCGGTAAGCGTACCGCACAAGCGGCCGTGAAGATCGCGGTCGACCTCGAAAGAGACAACATCATCACAAAAGATGAAGCCGTCCTCAAAGTCGACACCGCATCCATCGACCAGCTTCTGCACCCGGTATTCGAAGAAAGCGCGCTTGAAAAAGCCGAAAGCGTCGCCAAAGGTCTTGCCGCATCACCAGGTGCCGCAACCGGCCGCATTGTCTTCGATTCCGAAGAAGCGGCTCAAATGAAAGTCGAAGGCGAAAAAGTGCTTCTTTTCAGAAAAGAGACCAGCCCTGAAGATATTGAAGGCATGATCGCCGCAGAAGGGTTCGTAACCCAGCTCGGCGGAATGACCTCACACGCCGCGGTTGTCGCCCGTGGAATGGGTAAAAGCTGTGTCAGCGGCGCCGGCGAAGTCGTCGTCAACGAAGAAGAAGGCTACATGACCATTAACGGCAAGAAGTATGAAAAAGGCGAATTCTTCTCCATCGACGGTTCTACCGGACACATCTATCCCGGAAAAATCGACACCAAACTTCCTGAGTTCTCCGAAGAGTTTGAAACCATCCTCGAATGGGCAACAGAAATCAAGACACTCGGTGTCAAAGCCAACGCCGACAACGAACGCGACAGCAAACAAGCGATCAAGTTCGGTGCCGAAGGCATCGGTCTGGCACGTACGGAACACATGTTCTTCGAAGAAGACCGTGTCACCGACGTCCGCAGAATGATCATCGCCGACAGCAAAGAAGACCGTGAAAAAGCGCTTGAAAGACTTCTGCCACATCAGCTCAAAGACTTCAAGGAAATCTTCAAAGCGATGGACGACAAAGCGGTTACCATCCGTCTTCTGGACCCACCACTGCACGAGTTCCTTCCGGCACGTGACGAAGTCGCGAAAGTCGCGAAACAACTCGACGTTTCCGAAGAGACGCTTAAAAACGCACTCAACAGCCTCGAAGAAGCGAACCCGATGCTCGGACACCGTGGCTGCCGTCTTGCGGTAACGTATCCTGAAATCACCGTCATGCAGACCAAAGCGATCATCCAGGCTGCCATCGAGGTTGCCAAAGAAGGCATCACCGTCAAGCCTGAAATCATGGTACCGCTCATCTCGACCGTTGAAGAGTTCACCTACCTCAAAGAATACATCGTCAAAACCGCCGATGAACTCATCAAAGAAGCGGGCGTTGAGCTTGAATATCTTGTAGGAACCATGATCGAGACCCCACGTGCCGCCTTGGTTGCGGCCGAAGTGGCCAAAGAAGCGGACTTCTTCAGCTACGGAACCAACGACCTCACGCAAATGACATTCGGCTTCAGCCGTGACGATGCCGGTAAGTTCCTCGCGGAATACGAAAAAGAGAAGATCATCAAGTTCGATCCGTTCTCTTCTGTCGACCAAGTCGGTGTCGGACAACTCGTCGACATCGCATCCACACGCGGCAGAGACGCCAACAAGAATCTTGTTCTGGGTATCTGCGGCGAGCACGGTGGCGATCCCGATTCCATCGACTTCTTCCACAGAATCGGCCTTGACTACGTGTCATGTTCACCATTCCGTGTGCCCGTTGCCATCGTAGCGGCCGCACAAGCGAAACTCAACAACAAATAATCACGATTTTCAAAAAGGCACTCGATTTCGAGTGCCTTTTATCTTATCATAGAGACTGGGTGATATCATGAGAACTTGGAAAGACGCACTGCGTCATGTCAAACAAAGCGAATCGTTTCAAACCCTGCTTGAAACCGTCAGTCGACGTTACCGGCGTACGGCCGTCTATCCGCCCAAAGATGAAATATTCAAAGCCTTCGAACTGACCCCGCTTGAAAACGTGAAGATCGTCATTCTCGGTCAGGACCCCTATCATCAGAAACATCAGGCCAACGGCCTTGCGTTCAGTGTGCGAAAATCCGTTCGCATCCCGCCCTCCCTCAAAAACATCTTCAAGGAACTCTCCGATGA
>SL_8KL_010_SEDDRAFT_10000894_pt1 | contig 25968 bp, 20 predicted proteins | sample SodLakKL_010_SED_4_FD_11160 | JGI IMG/M metagenome (IMG submission 11160) | reverse complement strand
TGTTCGGCCTTATCCTTCTTGCTCTTAGGGAAGTGATTTTTGTTTGCATAAAAAAAACGGAACTAAGAGCACCTTTTATTCCTTACTGTCAAACTTGGGTTATAAAGGGTTCTTATTTTAAGGTTTTTTAAGTAGGAACCCTGTTCCTCCAACAGTACAGTGGTTAACTGTAATATAATAGGTGTTTAAATGGATTTTAAGGGGATTTTAAACAATTTTCATATCCTCATGTTTAGATAGTTGTTTCTCAGCCTTCTTCATATTGTCTAGATTTTCAATTTCACTCTCATGTATCTCTTTATTCAGTTTCCTTTTAATTTTTAAGGAATTTTCAGATAATTTTATAGCTTCTTTAAGTTTTTCATAACCCTTCTTAACATCTCCATTTTCAAAATGTTTAAATTCTTCTAATTGTCTAACTTGAGAAAGAAAATCGAAATACATCGATTTCACAAAATCTAAATTAATGTTCTTAATAACATTGCATGCTTCTTTCTTTTTTTCTAATTCCTTTCCCTTATTTTCTAATTCATTTTCTGAAATTTCCCATAACTTTTCTGCTTTTATTAACTTACTGTAAGCATAAATCACATCTCTATTTATCCATAGTGGAAATTCCTTTTCATATTTCTCTTTCAGAGAATTTTGAAAACTTTCCTGTCCTTCTTTTAAATTTTCTATCCTCTCTTCCCAAGATTTAGGTGCCCAAGCTTTAGCGCGATATATATGTCCATCTAATATTTTCGACCACACAAATGCTAAATTTTTTAATCCTTTAATATTACAATTCTTCTGGATGTATTCACAATTTTCCTTTGCATCATTTAATTTATCGATTAATATAGTAAATGCCCCTTCATCATATGGGTCTTCATAATCCCAATGAGATTTCCAAGCTTCGTCGTATTTAAAGGGTATTTCAAGTCTTTTTACTAGTACTTCTAAAAACTTTTGCCATTCTTTATCATCTATACCTTTTTGATAATCTTTTAAATATTCTATGTAATTTCTTAGATCCTCATATATAGTATCTAGTTCTTCCGCTTTAACTGCATTTTTTGTAAATTCAAGAGAACTGTTGATTAATTCTTGGCCAATCTCAACCCCTCTAGAGATTTGATTGATCCCTTGAGAAGCCATCTCTAACTTTTTTAGATACTCTGAATCAACCACCTGTAATTCTTCTTTATCATATTCTAAAAATTTTTCAGCATTATATAGATTGTCCCTTATCTTTTTTTCATAAAGAAAATTAATGAGATATGTTGGGAATATAGTCAATTGACCTTTTTTTAGAGATAGAGGATTACCTTTCTCTTTCCTATATTCTTCTAAAATTTCATCTTTATTTTTTCTACTTTTTTCCCATATATCAAATATATCTTTTTCTCTTTTTTTCTTTCCTCTATATAATAAGGATTCATCTGCATTATCTTTATATTCGGTTTTTAATGCTTCTAATCCTTTTTCTATATTGGAATATTCATAGACAATGTCTAAAAAATGTTCTCCAACAATTATACCTGTTTCAATCAAGTTTAATTCATCAATATGCTTTTCAATATTTGAATCATCTGTTATTATCATAGGTATCTGTCCCTTTTCCTCTAAATTTTTAGCAAGGACAGCTAAACTTTTATCTTCATTATCTCCGTTTGGATCTTCGAATAAACTTTCTAGTTGTTTATCTTTTACTTTTACATTAGTAACAATTCTTTTAAATTGATATTTCGGGGTATTTTTACCTTTTATTTCTTTAAAAACTCTTTCTGGAATGTATAATTTATCTTTATTAAGAATATCAAGATAATCTACATAATTTGAATCCCTTAGAAAATTTATAACAAAACAAGCGTCAAGTATGTAAGAATATTTCTTCATGATTAACCTATAATATATAGCATATGCATATTAAATATTTTACCCATTATTGGTGTCAGAAGTAAAAAATATTAATTTTTAATTTCAGATAATTTATTTTCAATCGAACCTATTGTTTATCTTCATCTTTTATCAAAATATAATTAAAGTTTTTATATTTTTCTTTATGACATAATTAGTATCCCAAAAGAGAAAACATCTTCTCAATATAACCTTCTTTTTCTTGGAATATCAAGTGTTTTTCTTCTAAATCTTTTTTTGTAATATTACTATCTGTGTTATCAAGTATTGACATCAAATCTGGTTCATCTGTTGTGGACAAAATAAAAGAATCTAAAGATACTGTGTCATCACCTATTCTATCTTGAATATCTTTTATTGTCGTATAAAGTTCTATTTTTGGGTTATCTTCCAAACCGTCGTTGATAGCACATTGAACGAATCCATGAGGATCAACAAATACGATGTGCTGATTCGAATCTTTTATCAACCACATTATAAAGTCAGGGTAGAAATTACCCGCTTCGAAGAAGCCTACACCTCTTCGTTCAGAATTACGTAACAAGTACAGATCATGTTTTGAGATTGAATGGTTTTCGTCCAAACTTTTAAGATAATTTCTTAAGTCCTCAACAAATTTTCCCTCATATTCATTCAAACCAACTGGAGAAGAAGTTATCTTCTCATTTTTATCCTTTACTAATAAAGGTTGATACAGATGTTTTTCAAAATATACATTGGGCAATTTGTGTCTTTCAGAGTTGTATAACTCCTCACCATCGTCGATTAAATCCTCAATATCTTCGATCAACTCTTTGTGAGATGAAGATATTTTAATTTCATAAGTATCGTGGAAATTTTGATCGCCCTTTTGGAGATTTCTGTATTCGAGGAAGTTATTTTCCCATTCCTGCCTTTTATATTTGTAAAATTTATCAATATACTTCCTCAAGATCATCTTGACAACATTTTCGATCTTCTCTAATTCACTAAAATTATTTACTTTTATTCTACGTTCTGGACATATTAAATAGTAATATCCTTCTCCATCATTTTCATAAAATACATCCTTTAAAGATTCTTTTTTAACGACTAGATTATAATAGTTTTTATTATCTAGGAAATCAAGGATATCAAAATAAACTTTATCCCAGTTTATAAAATTTAGATATTTTTCTGGTATATCTCTGGATTCCCCCACAAATTCTGTACTTAATGACGGATGTTCTCCACTTTGTAATCTTTCTACATCAGGATAAAGATTTAATTTTGGTTTTATTTTTTCAATCACTTCGAAAACTACTGGTTCCTCTTTTTTAAAATCTTTATCCTTTCTTACTTTAGGGATCTTCAACCCGTTTTTCAAGAAATTATCATTTATTTTTATGTCCAAATCCTCTTTCCAATATTCAGTTTCGATACCTTCCTTTTCTAAATATTCTTTAAATTTAGCCATATAATCTGCTTTTATTCCAAATATATTCAATTTCTCAAGTATTTTAAGATTATCTGGAGTTTGAGTTGGAAGTGCTCTACTTCTTTTCAGGCTTCTATTTTTACCAAGTAATCTCACACCCCTACCGAATAGTTGTATGATCTCTGGGCCTTTACCCCGGCCCACGTTGAGTAATCCCATGTTCGAGACCCTCCAAGAGTCCCAACCTTGGATGAATTTCTTTGAACCTAGAAGAAGATTTACAGTAGATTCTTTTTCTTTTATATCTTCAAAAAGAGTATCTCTAAATTCATCCTCTTCTAAAACAATTTCTTCCAGTTGTTCTTCAACTAAATTTAAAAACTTAGAAGTGTCACCGATATTTATTACGCCAAAATAGTTTTCGGATCCACCTATCTTGATACCTATTTCACCATCAGATGACTTTAAATCACATAGATGCAAAGCAGATGCATGTCTATTATGAAATATTTTATCTAAAACATCCTGGTATAATTCTTCTGGATCATCCTTATTGTTCCTTAAATACTCAAATTTTCCTTCGAAAATATCTAATCCACTTTTTTCCTTTCTACCCGCACCAAATTCTAGGAAATTATCAATCTTATTGATAGAGTAGTCATTCTCATTTTTTATAAATTTATTAATGAAATCTAAAATAGTGGTTATATCAGATCTTTTTTCTCCATTTCTAGTGTAAACTGCGTTTACCTTACTACCAACAAATATCCATAAAGGATCTTTAATATTGAATTTGTCTGCAACATTTTCGTTATTTTGATAGTAAATTTTTTGTTCATAGAAAGACAATAAATTACCAAGTAACATATCGAATACATCTTCTTTACTTTCGTCTTCTGGCAAGTTCAAAATGTCATAATCTTTACCATACCCGTCTTCATAGAAATGACGGTAAGAATAATCCATTACAATTGATTTTGAATAATCTTCTATTAATTCATAGTTAGATTCTGCAAATGCTTGACCAAAGGTAGCACTATATTCAAAAACAAAACCATCTCCTACTACTTTCTGACGAGCGTCCATCCAGACATCCCCGCTTGCCCCCATATGACCTTCGTCTACGAAGACAAGGTTATTACCATCGAAACTTTCTACAGAAACTGTTTTTTCTCCTTCTTCTTCACGGAGTTTGTGGATGTCGATAACGTCCACTTTTTCTTCTTCAGATTCGAAAAGAGTTGTGCTACTCCTACTAAATTCTTCGCAGCTTATCCCACTTTCTCTCATCTCTTCGATATGTTGGTTGGTTAAACCTTCATTTGGGGTGATCAGTAAAATATTATCTAATTGTTTTTGATTATATCGTAAAAATTGCCAAAGATTAACATGCATTATCAGGGTTTTTCCACTACCCGTAGCCATCCAGTATGCAAGTTTCTTCAATTTACTTTTTATAAAATCAGTAATGTATTCATCATCTAATCTCGATATGCCCTCATTTTTTTTGTTTTTAAATTTATCCAATTCCTTTTTTAACCTGTCAGGATCATCGAAATATTTATCTAGATATATTTCAGTAAACAAGACTGCCATATATTGAAAATATTTCAAATTAATATTATGAGACCTACTTTCATTCAGTTTATCAACATATTCTTTGATATTGTAATCATATTGAGATAATTTGTCTGGCGCTATTTTAATATCAGATAATCCTTTTAGTGCACTGAAGAAATTGCTGTGCCCTTCCTCATTAAAACCTTCTTTTTGATTAGCCAGTTGATCTCTTATGTCATCAACGTCTTCAAATCCAAACAGATCCAACATATAGTCGAAAAGAACCATCCTTTTTCTGAGAGGCTGGCTCAACTTTAGCCCTCCACCTTGTTTTTAAATATCTTCTCTATTGGGATTGAATCTTCAATGGTATTTTCCTGGTTAATGTAAACATTTTCTTCATAACCCTTCAAAATATCTCTAGTAATGAACTCTTTATCCTCGTTAAGGTCTATATCTTCGGTATTCCTCCAGATCACTATAGCAAATTCGCCATCTACTTTGCCTCTGTAAATCAGATATTTTCTATCATTATTTTCTTTAGTATATCTCTTACTAACTTCTAAACCTATTAGGTAATTGAATGTCTCTGGAAGATCAATTATTTTTTCTTTAGATTCGTGTTTTTCTTTGATTTTTAATTTGTACTTGAAGGGAGATTTGAGTTGATCAATATCTAATAAAGAAGGACTATCTTCAGTTTCATATTCCAACATATAATTGAGCATATAGTCATCGAATTCTTGGAATGCTTTTAAACCATTTTCTTGTACAAATTTGATATTGTTTAAAGTGTCTTCATATTGTTCGATATACATGTATTTAAACATATGAGAAAGATTAGATTCACTTTTTGGTTTACCTTCCTCCCACTTTGAAGAAAAAATTGTTTTTTTAATTCTAGGTATTATAATCGTATCGTAATAATTACCCATTTCTACAAGGATATAATTCCTATTTTCCCCATCATGTCTATTTAAATCTATTACCGATTGGGCCGTAGTTCCAGAACCAGCAAAAAAATCTAATATGATATGTCCCTTTTTATCATTTGCATCAATACATTTTTTAATAAGTGCTGTTGGCTTTGGATAATCGTAAATTTTATCCCCAAAAAAATCTTTAATTTCATTATTTCCATCTCTTGTCAGACCAACATTTTTAAGGATACTTCTAGGTTTGACCTCTCGCATATTTTCTCCTTCTTTTAGATACATTTTGGTATAAACCTTCCAATTACCATCATGGTCTTTTACAAAATCAATTTTACCTTCTTCTCTTGCCTTTTTAAATCTATCTTTTTCCCACCTCCAAATTGTAGGAGGACTTATTTTTGTTCCATCCGGAGCTTCAATCTCGTATTTTAAATTTGGTCTGTCAGTTTCTATACCAGTTTGATGTAAATTTTTTCTTTTATATGGTCCAAGTTCTTTATAATTTTCATCTTTTCTATTATAAGAAGATTTTAATTCTTCACTCATTTTTACAGAAAAATTATTAAGATTTTTTTCGTCTTTAGCAAATACAAGAATATATTCATGGTCCTCAGCAAAATATTTTGCATCTGCACCACCACCTGCTTTTTTCTTCCAAATATTTTGGGCGATAAAATTATCTAAACCAAAAACTTTTTCTACTACCTTCTTAAGATTGCAAACTTCTATATCATCAATACTAATAAAAATGGCTCCATCTTTTTTCATTAAATACTTGGATTTTTTTATCCTGTCAAAAATCATAGTCATCCAGCTAGAATGCTTGTAGTTATCTTTATAAACAAATCTTTCTTTTTTTCCTTTATAATCTCTATTATAGGGAGGGTCAATGTAAATGTTTTTAATACTCTGTTTAAGCTTATTTTGTAAGAGTTCAAGTGCTTGCCAATTTTCACTTTTAATCAACAACCCATCTGTTTCATCATCTAAATTATCGAATACAGCTAGCAATTTATTCTTAAATTCTTCATCAAAGAACTTGGTATCAACCATCATCGACTGATGGTTTTTTAAGAAATTTGTATCGATTTCATCTTCACCTACAATCTGTTCTATCGATCCTTCCATCGATTCGTCTAATTTGTATAATTTCTTCCAATCCTCAATCTGCTCTTCATTTTCTAGAATCTCAGGATAATACTCCTCTGGTATCTTATCTAAAGTGATACAGTAGTCGGTTTGAACAACGAATTTTTTCTTCTCCCAAAGCCGTTTCTGGAAATTTTCTATCTGTGCTAAAAAATCAATTATCCTATTTGATATCTTCTTCACAATCCTGACTCTTCCCATATACTGCTCAACATCTTTCTCACTTGCAGTACCAAGATCATCAATATGTACTATCTCATTTTTAATGTAAAAATCCAGTTCTCTACTCAAAAATTCGCCTAAATTCTTATGTATGAAATAATCAGAAGTATGTTTCTTAGTATATTGATAAAGATTTTTCTCCAGGATTGTTTTTTCTTGTCCTCTCTCTTTTGATTCTAGAGCCTCCCTCAACAACTTTTTATCTTCAGCCACTTCCATTATCTTGTCAATTACTTTATTTCTGATTTTATCTGTTTTAGTGGTCTTTCTAGAACTATCACTTAAATCATAATCATCCATATCTAAATCTGTTAAAGGCCTATATTCAAACTGTACTTTCACTGTTTTTTCATCAGAATTATAGCTTACTGGATCAGATCCATGAAGTAGAAAGTACTTCTTATCACCTTTAGTATTATTTTGATCTACTTCAGCATTCTTCAACTCAAATCGTACGAAATAATCATCAGGCAACCTAAACCTATAATCTTTGAATCTCTCAGCAGTCTTAACATAATATTGGTCCTTGTTAGCCCAGTGAAGATAAACTTCTTCTCCATTGTAAGGAACCGCATACTTATTCTTCCTAGAATACCTTCTTTTAGTTAAAAAGTCACCATCTTCGTAGTAGTGTTTAAAGAAATTATAGATGTCGTTGAAAATTTGTGCCTCCATAGGTTCAGTAACTTCTACCTCATTCAATTCATTTAATTTCTCCATATATTGTTTTCCAAGAGGTGTCCCTTTGTACATGTCGATTACTTCATCATTTTCAATAGCATCTTCACCAAAGCTCTCTTTTATATCTTCTTTTAATTCATCCACTTCATCTTTCAATTCCTGTATATTCTCACTTTCATATCTCTCAAATTCTTTATCCACAACATCTATTAATTGAGAATCGATAAAATCTTCAATCTCATCTCTCTTTTGGTTCATTATCTTGTAAATACCGAAATCCAGCTCTGCGTTATCAAATTGAAATAGTTCACGTAATAAATCCTGTAATTTCTCCTGATTTTCTGTTCGTGGTTCTTTCCTCCGCAGACCTTCTCTCTCCAATAATCTGATTATCGAATTGGCAGTAGAAGATCCTACACCCGGAATATCTTTCAATTCACTCCTACTCATACCTTTCATATCATCTAAACTTTCGAATCCAGCTTCTTTAAAATTCTCTAAAGCAGAACTACCAATACCACTCACTTCTTTTAACATATCCAATGATTTGGTCATATATTATTCACCTTTCAGGTCCGGGGCATATATTTTTAAAATCACATTTACTACAATCATGCTCTTCCTCTGGGCTCCTAGGAAAATTTTCGGATATAATATCGTCAACGGTATCCGAAACGTTGTTTTTGATATTATCTTTTTGGTCATCTGTAACGTCGATACCAATAGTTTTGCAACCATCGTCACTCAAAAAGTATGCACTAGCTTTTTTAGGATCTAATTGAAAAGCATCTCTAGCTGCCAGAGCGTATATTCTCAATTGATTTTTTACGCTCTCTATTCTTTTGTCTAGATCTGATTCTTCATCGTATAACTTGAAATCTATAACTCCAATAGGACTAGTTTCTCCTGACTCATCCAGTTTTTCAAGTAGATCAATAGCTCCATTTACTCTTGAATTACCGATCATTATTTCAAATTCTTTTTCAGCATCTAGTGTGGTTTGAGTTAGATTGGGAAATTCTTTAACGTATCTTCTGAGTGTCTTCGAGGCAGCTTTCTTCATATTTTTTTCTATCTGTTCAGTTGCATATCTTAAAGAAAAATTACTTTTTATCTCTTCGTTGACCCACTCTTCAGTTATTTCTTCACCTTTCATCGCTTTTTCATGAATAGAGTATAAGAATCTATGTACTTCATTTCCATAACCTAATGCTGGTACTATCTCAGGGCTAAAATCCATCACATGTCTTAATTTATAATCATATGGACAAAGCCAGTAGTATCTCAAATCAGAATAACTTGTATTAAGTATTTCATTTTCTTCTAAACTAGGCTCAGTATAATCTCTATCTGTTGGATCTTCATCCGTTTCTAAAAAGAATGGGTGGTTGACATCGTTAAAAAAATCGCTCGGTCTTTCACCTCTTGTATCTATCGAAGTAAGTTCCAAGAACTTTTTACATCTCGTCATAGATACATACCACAATCTCCTTTCTCCAGCCATTCCATCAGCAAAACTAGATAAATCAAAATCTTCATCTTCTAAATATGTATTAAGTACCCTATTTCGATTCGGACTAGGAAAATGCCTTCCATTAATTTGTGGGATGAAAACAACTGGCCATTCTAACCCTTTCGCTTTATGTATAGTCTGGATATTCACTGCATCAGCGACAGTTGATTTATTAGTATCCGGGTTTGGTGTGTTAACAGAAGCCCATGAACCCATATAATAAATCAGTTTTTTTAACTCATTTTCACCTATAGTTCTGTGGACTGTTTCAAAATCTGATAAAAGATTACTGAACTGCCCAAAATTGTAAAGTAAACTTTCATCTAATGTTTCTTCACCTTTATCAGCACCCATAGCTGATAACATTTCGTGGAATATCCTTTGAAGTGAGATCAATGTTTTGTCATCTATCGCCCTTTTTTTTCTAACTATCCAATCCAAAAAGGAATTAGTTGATTCTAAGTTCTCTAGATATCCATTATCTTTTAATTCATTGATTTTTTCTTCAATATATTCAAAGATTTGTTCTCCTTCTAATCTTATATAATCATCATTTTCGTCAACATAATGGAATTCTTTATCCGCTAAAATCGTGAAAACAGCTTGAGCAATTTTAATCTCTTTATTATTAAAAAGCTGGTCAGAACCACGCATAATATATTCAATTCCACGCCTATCCAGCTCATCAGTCAGATCACTTAATCTCTTGTTATTAAAAGCTCTAAAGAGAACCGCCACATCGCCATAACACATACCTCTTTTTCCATCTTCTTCCTCAATTTCTACACCATACAACTCCTCTATCCGATCTGCGATATAAGATGCCTCTTCTTCTTTACTTGAGAATGTTAATTTATGACAATCCCCTTGATCTGGTAAAGTCCCGACTAACTCATCAGTATCTTTGTCTCTATGTACACCATTCATTTTCTTCTCATGCCTATTACCTACCCCTAATTGTTCTATAGCTGAATTGGCCACATCAACTATAGCTATTGTTGATCTAAAATTATCCGGGATCCTCACAGTTTGAACGTCTGGATATCTATCTTCGAATGTTAAAATATTTGAAACATTAGCCCCTCTCCAACCGTAAATTGATTGGTCATCATCACCAACAACACATAATTTTACTTCCTTTCCTTTATTTGTCAGTAATTCAATCAGTTCTTCTTGACGTGGATCCACATCTTGGTACTCATCAACAACCAGATACTCCAATTCATTTCTTATCTCTTGCAATTTATCTGGATTTTCCTTAAGAAATTTGATTAACTCATCTAATATAGAATTAAAATCTAACAGATGGTAAGGTTCATTTCTTGATAACTCATAATATCGTCTAATAGAGTTTTTTAGGTTTTCGTCTTCAATTTCATCTAAATCTATGTTTTTTATATACATAGCATTCAGCGTATTTAAAAACGTATTCAAAGTTGATCTAAAGCTACCATCTAAACCCTTCAAACCCAATGAAAAATAATTAGAAGAAACAAATGCTGATTGTCTTTGATCGTCCATAACTTCGTATTTCCTATATATCGGATCTAAATTCTTCAAAATGTTAAAAGATATGCCATGTATCGTACCTACTCTTAATTCACCCAACATAGGATAAGATGGTGATAAATCCTCTAAATGTTTTCTAATCCTATTTTTTAGAGACTCAGCGGCCTTTTCCATGAAAGTAAAAGCTATTATTGATTTCCTCGGAACTCCTTCTGAAATAAGTTTAGCCACGCCTCTAGATATCACTTCTGTTTTGCCAGACCCAGCACATGCTAAGATCAACAAATTATCTTCACCAAATTTTTCGATTGCTTCACTCTGGGGCTGTGTATATTTCATATTTCCTCCATCAACGTATGATTGAGGAGGACAATGATTAGATGTAATTAATTATTTTTGGTTCTTGAATCTGTTAATGAAAATTTTACTTTTCATTAGGTTCTATTTTTATCAACTCCCAATTTTCATCTCGAAATTCAAAAGTATATTTTTTTTCAATGGTTAACACTTTAACTTCGGGCTCTTTTTCTTTGATATAATCAGAAACAGATCTTAAACTGTTGTCTACAGTCCGGTATATCAGATATTCGAAAAACAGGTCTGAAGGTGGTTTGAATGTACCATATTTCATTTTTGAACCTTTTATCGAAAAAAGGAATTTTGGATCTTTTATTAAAACTCCAAATTCACTGAGAGAATTGTAATTTCCTTTGAAACATTCCATGTTTACACACTACCCAGTGATATATTGTTTCATTATATGAGGGAGGTATCTCATGGAACGAAACAACTCTAAAATTATCCTTTTCTTTTCTAGCCTATCTACTTTACTTTCTTGGGATACGGGTTTTTTGTAGGTATCCATTTTATCGAACTATTAACATAGCCTATAATTATTTAAATTCTAATCAAGGGGGTTAATGAAAGTGGAAAAAAATAAAAGTGAGTGCTCCCCTAAAGTATAAGTTCTTCTAGAACCAAATTATTAGAATCAAAATATACAAAATTAAATTAAGCATCAAATTCCATATAGCGATCCCCAACGAGACTTCCTCTAGCTGACAAGCATCTTTTTTTATTAGAACAATTTTTCAATATAATCCTTAAGAGATTTATAACCTGCAACTCCGTGATTTCCTTTAGGCCTCAGTACGAGAGAACTAAGCATAGCTTCTGGCCCCTCGCTTCTTTTGACATTTAAATTCACCTGTATATCATCATCACTGTAATTTTCTTTTCCAGTATAGATTAAAAGCGAATTTACTTGATCCTCTGAATCCTTCCAACCATAAGCGAAATTATAAATTGCCATTTGTTTTAAATCATCACTTTTTCTTTGGCCTTTTTTATATTTTGCATCTGCAATCAGTTTGATTTTATCATCGCTTCCTATCAAAACGAAATCGGGCCTCAATCCTGTCAGTGCACCTGTTATTTTCCTGTAATCTCCTGGAAAACCGTTATAATAGAGTTTGACATCGTTCTCAAAAAAAATTGTTTTATCTCTTTTAGTAGTCCCGGAGATTTTTTCTAGACTGCACTGTAAAACCTCTGCTGTGGCAGAAACTAACATTTTTAACACCCACAATTCGTAAAGTTTGCTGGTTGGTTTTAATGAATAGCCCCCCTCTATTATTTTTTCGAATAGCGGTTTAGGGAGGCTTTCTGATCTGTATGCATTCCATAGTTTCAATACATCCTGTAGAGAAAAGGTAGTAATAGCTTGATTCCTAGTTTTTTCAAGTATTTCTGGATCGTTAAAATTGACTTTTCTTGCTTTATCTATAAAATTGTTGTACAATGGATCAGAAAGAATATCGATGTGGTTGGGTCTGTTTTTATTTTTAATTTTTCGGGAAATCGCAAATTCAGATACCTTGGTTCTACCATCCCAGTTTTTGTTTTCAATTTCGTTTAAAACATCCTGTAATTCATTTGAAAGTTCAAAATGGAACCTTACAAACAATAATAACGGTAAAGTTTCATAAGTGACGTAGACCTTTTTAGAAACGCAAAGAGGTTCACCCTGGGACCGTTTCTTTATCGTTGAATGAATTTTTATTTCTCCTTGGGGCGTTTCCGAAATTATTTCCCTCTCCCTCAACCTAACTGGCGGCCCCTCTTTTAAAACATTACCTGTTAAATCATTTAACAGATCGCTGTATACAATAGCTAAATCTGCCATTGTTGATTCTCCCAAAAAAGCCAAGAGGGATTTTTTATCAATACCAACCATTGGAACCAGCGAGGTTATATCTTCTAATAACTGGGAGAAAGATTCATCGGATAATTTTCCCCTATCCCTATGTATCCTTATCTTCTCCCCATTTTCAAACTCATAAGATCCACAATAACTTTTCAACTCGAAAAAATTTCCCTCTTTTTTGGGTTTGTCTTCAATCCCTAACCTTTTACAATCTTTCCTCAAATAATCTATATAATCAGATAGTTCATCCCTTTCTTTTTCGCCGAAATCACTACTAGGAATGCTTTGATATTCTTCAAAATTGAAGGTTTCAGAAACTTTTTCAGCCTTCTCGTCCCCCATTAAATACCCCTCAGTATTATATTATCGGTTCCTCTTTCTCTAATTTTTCAATCTTAACAGCAGACTTCTTTAACCCTAAATCTTTTACAATCTTCCTCACCTCTTTTAATTCGTTTTTAAGTTCTTCTTTCCCTTCGACCTGCTCCTGGCGAAGTTTTGGTATCGCGTACTCTAGATGGGGTAAGAAATACGAGATTATGGCTTCGTCAACTCCATTTATAACGTCCTTCTCGTTTAACGGGTCTTTCAAAGAAAGGTAAGAAAGAAGATATTTTGATGAATCCACTATCTGGGCATAACCGAGATCTACTATTCCTTTTTTTGTTATTTTCTCAGCTAAGTAGGTAAAAACCAATAGAGGGTTCTTCGATTCCCATTCACCGGTAAATAGCTCACTCCAGCACTCTTCCAGGTTAAAATCATCTAAGGACTCAATCAGGGTTTTATTTTCATCTTCTAAACTATTTTTCCATTTCTCCAGTTCCGGTTGTATATTTTTTTCAAATATTTCTGTATTAAATTGATCTAGTTTAGATATCCATTCGTCTTCAATTTCTTGACTCCATGATGATTTTTTTTCATTTGAACCGAATGGGCTAGGAATATCAACGAATGCAAACCTTCTTCTAAAGGCGTAGCCCAATTTGTGAAGCATTGCCTTATCGTAGCTATTCATAGTAGCAACTATCCTGAAATTGTCTGGTAGATGTATATCTTGCTCTTCCCATGTAGTAAGCGGGCTTTCTTTCCTGTACTCGACATCTAGAAGAGTAAACGCCTCACCAAAAGCTAGATCAAGGTTTGCACGGTTTATCTCGTCTATTATCAACCAATAGGGGTCGTTAATATCTCCATTACGGGCCGCTTTCGTAAGAAAGCCTTCCTTGAATTCACCTTCCTCTAATAGTTGACCTCCTATAACATCATATTTTGTCCATTCCCCATTAGCTGTAACTAAATCCCAATGTTCTTTATCGCAAAATAGACTCACCAATTCCTTACATATTCTCGTTTTCCCCGTTCCAGGTGGACCGTAAAATATAATATTTTTTCCAGCCAATATGTGAGCAGAAGCTTCAAATTCTATTTCGTCCTGTAACTTCTCTTGGGTTTCTTCTACCGGAAGCTCCCCCACAACAAAACAGTGGAAAAAATGATCAACATCAAGAAGGTTAATAAAATGATCATCATTTCCTATATCAATTGAGAGGGCTATTTCGAAAATTTGCCTAACTATATCACGAATTTTCTTGTATTGCTCATAATTTCCACCAGGTAAATCGATATCAATACCCAGCTTATCTAAAGCCCTTTTTGTCTTCTTATTAACTATTAAATCTTTCTCTGGATTCCTGTAAGTAAGGTAAGCCGTCGCATTATTATGACTTATTTTAGGGATTGAACAGTACTCATCATATGCCTCTTTTATTGTTGAACTATCTGCGTGAAGAAGATCTCTTAGTTTTAGAATATTTTCTTTTATATTATCTCCAGGATATTCCTTCTTCATTGAATCGGAGGCGCTTTCATTCTTTTTTAATTTATTATATCTCTCTGACCCGAAAAAACCATAATAGTGTAGAACCCCTGGTTGATGGGACTTCGAGGCTACGTTATCAAATAAATCAAAAACTTCTTCTATCAAATCCTCATCGATATCCTCTTTTTTTAAGCCTCTATAGTCGGCGTTTTTTACTTTATCATGCACTTTCATTCTATTATCTAATTCATCGAATCGGTCAACGTTGAGAGTTGGTGGGTTCTTAACGTACTTTTTGTATTCTTTTTCAAATTTATTTTTATCGAAGTCTTTCAAGACCCCTATATCTTCCCCGGTAAGAATCGAATAAACAGGCATTAATTTTTCAAATACATCTTGGACAAAATCTACAGTATCAAAACCTGGTTTTACTACCTCGTCTTTGCTTATCTCCTTGGTTACTGCTACCCAACCGTTGGGAACACCACTAACAAAATCATCAAAAACGTCCTCAATATTTCTCGCTGACCAATATTCACCGTGTGAGCCTACATTGTAACCGTCCAAGTTTTCAATGAAGTTGGAAAATCCCATTTTATTGGTTTCAATCCTTTGTTTCGCACTTTGTAATACTTCATCATCTGCCCTCCCATCGATAAAAAGGCCACAGAAGACATCCTTAGAAGCAATGTTAAGTCCGAATTGAAGTTGTATCCCTCTATGTGGTTTTTCATATTTTTTATGGGCAATACCCACCCACATATGTTTCCTATATTCCATCCCCTCACCACCTCTTTTTTGGTATTTAGGTACTTTAGGCGATTTCTGATGTCCTTCTTTCCAAATCAAGTTGTCAAAAATTACTGAATTACCAAGTTTTTGTTTTAATTCATCCCTTAAAGTTTTAAATTTTTTCCAGATTGCTTTGGAATTCTCTTTAGTCCCGTCAAATAATTCAAAATCTTCTTCATTAATATTAAAATCGGATGTCATATATTTCACCTATTTTTAAGGTCATCTTTCGTAGTTAGCGTTTTTCTTTAAATAAATTTTTCGAAAAACAGGCTCAGTATAAAACCTATGGTATTGGGAAATAAGTATAAATCGAACAGGAAAAGAAAGGGTTAGGGGTGTTTTTCAAGTGTTATTTAGATTTAATCCGTATCTAAATATCTAGCGTGTCTTATATATTCTTTCCCTATGATAAAGTATCTCTCATAACTCATCTAAAATCGAAGAAAGTCATACCGCCCTTATCTATAATATTTTCAGATTCGTTATCATATAACTCAGAATACCTTGTCCTCAGGATCTTATCATACTTTACTGAATCTACTTCAGGTTCTTGATATTTTATCCCACGTTCGTTTAATCTTTCTTCAACATGAGGGAATATTGAAGTCTTTTTGATATCAATTCCAAAGGGAAGTAATGGATCGATTGTTCTCAATTTCTCCATAAGGAAAAGCATCTCTTTTTTAGAAATAAAATCTGACATAACATTCAATCCTAATCTGAAACCTTCCTCAGTTAATAATTTAATACTATTCAACTGCTCTTCCCAATATTTGCAATCTTTATCCGTCAATCTTTCAAATGTCTCTGGGTCATTTCCTTTCAAACTAAAATATACGTATATATCATCTTTAAAATCAGATAAGTCATCAACATATTCTTCATCTAACAATATTCCGTTCGTTTCAAAGATATAATCATATTTTGTATCACTAAAAAAATCTATAGTTTGAAGAAGATGTTCCTTATTCAATGTAGGTTCTCCTCCGCTCAATCTCACACTCTCAAGGTCATTTTCTTCAGCAATATTTTTCAGATCTCTAAAACATTCTTCTGGCGAGGCAAAATCAAATTTATCTATCCTATTTTTAATTGATTCTACTTCCCTCTTAAAATCAGGAACCCAGCAAAAGGCACAGTTTAAGTAGCAACCAACAACATCTACCGTAGCTATACCTCCGTAATAATGAGACTTCCTTATTTTATGAGTTAAACGTCTATTTCCGTCATTAACTAGACCCTGGAGTATATCAACTTCATCTTCTAAATTCAATTACAACACATCCTCTCATGCTTATACTCCAGCGGTCAAAAACTGGTTGTTAATAAATTTTGGGTTTTTATTTATTTATGAGATAATATTCCTTTCAGAAGTATAGCTTTCTCCATTAATTATTATCTCAAAATCTTCATCTGATTCATTAATCTCAACAGATGCGTAATGCAACTTCCTATGGCAAGTTGAGCATAAAACTAGACAATTATTGGTCGCTTGAGACCCCCCTTTCGATAGTTCATTAATATGGTGTACTTCAGAATAAGGTTCTCCACTTTCCTTCAAAAAATGCTTCCTTGAGCATATTTGACATTTGTTTGGGTGCAGTTTTTTAAGTTTTGTTACCAATCTTGGGTTCCTTTCGATCCGAGTAGATACACTTTCTTTCTTTTTCGTGTCTTTGTTTTTATATTCATCATTCAATTTTGATAATTCTTCTTTAATTCTCTTTTCTTCCTCTTCAATAGGTTTTTTCTTTAAAATATTCATGGAATCTAGAAAATCTCTTATTTTAATTTCATGTTCTTGTTTTATTTTACCAAAAGTTACAATCGGGTCATAACGTTTAACTTCGGACCCAAGAACATCATCTTTTAAGTTGAAACTATCATCTAACTTAACAGTGTCATAACAATCAACAATGTATTTCCAACGTCCTTTATTCCCAGGCCAATATTTTTCTATTTCATCATCGGTGGCTTCCCTAATATCTTCTATTTTCATGATATACTGAATTTGTTTTTCGTCACCTCTCAAATCTTTCATATTTTTACTGACTAATACGAGTTCACCAATTTTCCAATCCTTTGGTTTGCCTTTGAATGCATGTTTTTGATTTTTTATTACACTTTCAAACGTTTCACCAGATGTTTTAAAGATATACATTTTCTCACATAGGCTAAATTCAAAGTCATACATATAATTTTTACTCTTAGAAAAATTTATGTAAATTAAGACGTTAAATAATTTGAAAAATTATGATAGATGATTTGCAAGATAAAATAAACCAATTCATTAAAGAACGTGACTGGAAACAGTTTCATGATCATAAAAACATGGCAATAGCAATCAGTGTTGAGGCTAATGAATTATTAGAGAATTTCCAGTGGGACAAATCTGATTTTAATGAACTTTCTGATGAAAGGAAGAAAAATGTAAAAAATGAACTAGCAGACATCATGATATATCTTCTAGAATTTTATGACTCTATAGATGAGGACATCGAAGAAAATGTATTAAAAAAATTAGATCACAATGGCGAAAAATACCCTGTAAAAAAAGCCAAAGGGTCTTCGTTGAAATACAACGAACTATAAAACATATATCACATAACAAATTATTTATTTTCCAAACGATATCGCGGTCAAGTTGGTCGTTACCTTTGAATGAAAAACAAACGTGCTACACGATAGGCCATTCTAACCAGTCTAGAGGGGAATTTTACAACTTACTCAAACAACATGATATCGATACAGTGGTAGATGTGAGGAGTGTTCCTTACAGCCAATATGTACCGGAATATAACAGGGAAAAAATAGAGGAATTCCTTCAAACTAAAGATATCAACTATGTGTTCAAAGGAAAAGAATTAGGAGCTAGACATGAAGACAGCGATCTACTAACAGATAAGGGAAAGGTAGATTTCTCGAAGGTTAGAAGAAAAGAACCTTACCAAGCTGGCCTTAAAGAACTGATCGATAAAATAAACGATGGAAGCAAAGTAACTTTGATGTGTTCAGAAAAAAACCCATTCAATTGTCATAGGTTCGTTCTAGTATCATACTCACTCAAAAAGAAGGGTATAGAAGTTAAACATATTTTAGATACTGGGGAATTAACCTCAAACGATGAATTAGAAAATAAGTTACTAAAATGTTATAATTTAGACCCGAAACAAACCACCTTATTTGGCGATACAAAAAATAAAGAAGAATCGATAGAGGAAGGTTATCGCAAAAGGAATCTAGACATCTCTGTCATAATCGATAAGTGATAAAATGAAGATATACACGATAGGATTTACAAAAAAGAATGCTGAGGAATTCTTCAATCTGCTACTAAAAAATGATGTGAAGAAGGTTATCGACATAAGAAGAAGAAATAATTCACAACTAGCTGGTTTTGCAAAGGCAAGTGATCTAAAATATTTCCTCAAAGAGATCGGTAACATTGAATATACCCATAAACCTGAGTTCGCACCCAGTAAAGAACTATTAGATTCGTGGAGGAATGACGAGATAGATTGGGATGAATATACAGAGATATACCTAAATTCTGTAAAAGAGAGAGTAGATTTTGACAATCTAGATTATTCTATGTTTGAAGATTCGTGTTTATTATGCAGCGAAAACAAGCCAGAAAAGTGTCATAGAAGGCTCCTAGCCGAGCTGATAGCTGATAAAATAGACGATGTAGAAATCGTCCATCTGAAGGTGTAAATATAACTACAAAACGGATCGTATGTCTAGCAAATTCAAGAAAAAACAATGGAAGATGTATCGCAGGAAAGGATACTAAGACAAAAGAATGGATAAGACCGGTTTCTAACAGAAAAAATGGTGAGTTACATAACTCACATATGGAATATAGGAAATCTGGTACTCCTTGTTTATTAGATGAAATGGAAATAAACCTGATGAAACCACAAAAGAAATCATATCAACCAGAGAACTACATGATAACCAATAAAAGTTGGAAAAATCATGGTTCAATTTCCTTTGAAAAATTGAAAAAATATATTGATAAACCATCCCAACTCTGGACCAACACAAATCCAAAACAGGATAGAATATCTCTTGAATATATAAAGAATGAATATGGGGAATTGAAAAATTCTTTGTTTTTGATCAAACCAAATAATGTAAGGTTTATAGTTAATCGGAATAAGATAAATGGTATTTACAGGAAAAGAGTTAGAGCTAGATTCAATTATAAGGGGGGTGTATACGATTTGGTCGTAACAGATCCGGTTTTGGAAAATTGTTTAAAAGAAAAAAAGATAGGACCATATCAATTAAGCTCTTCTGAAGTTTACTTTACAATCAGTTTAGGTTTACCATATAAAGGAGACTGTTATAAACTTGTTACAGGTGTTTTATCTAATAATTTTCAGGATATTAGAAAAAGTAAGAAAGAAGATAATTCTTTTACAAGTAAAGTAAAAACAAAAAATAAGGTGGAAACCAGTGATGAAGATTTTGATCTGTTGAGACTCTCTAAAGAGTATAAATCAGAGAAGAAAAAGTTAGATAAGACTAAGGGTAGGATTGATAGTAAAACTAAAAAAATTAGTGAAAAAATATACGAATTGAAAGAAGAGAAAAGAAGGATAGAAGAACCATTAAAAGAAAAATTAGAAAGGCAAAAGTCAGAATTGGAGAAAATAAAAACCAAGATCCTGGAACATCATAAGGGCAAAAACGAATTTAAAAAAAACAAGTTCGCCCAAATCAAATTTAGAACATCTAAGAAATTGAAAGTCAAAGATAAAGAAAAGGTTGTTGATGTCTTAAAAGAACAAGGTGAACTCGACAACTCAATAAATATTTACAAGACACCAGTAAAAAAATTATTTAAAAAAGGATTGATCGATGAAGATGCTGTAGATTATGAAGAAAGAAGGTATATCAATATTAAGGAATCGATAGACCTAGATTTTGAAGACAATAAACTGTATGGAGAATTAAAAAATTTAAGAGATGAAATTAGTAGTGTTGAGAATAAAAGTAAATACTATATTTTTGGAAACAGGACGCTTAAATTATTAGCAAAGAAAAAGCCGGAGACCAAAGATGAAATGCTAAGTATCTATGGAGTCGGAAAAACGAATTCTGAAAAATATGGGGAAACTTTTTTAGAAGTAATCAATGAGTATCGATAAATTCAAGAATGTAATCAACTAACTTATCCCCACTAACAAACCCATCCATTCCCCCGTGAAACAAAACATACTCACTTACACCGCCCAAAGGAACCATCTCATCGATAGACCCCTCAACATTCCCAAACTGTCCTACCTTAGAAGATCTTTCATCCAGCTCAGAGGTATCCAAGATCTGCACAAACAACACGTCATCATCTTTAGACATAGATTCACCATCATAGATGTAGTGATCAGCCATGGCGGATGCTAAAAATTTTCCAAAGAGATGTAATGGTTTAATGTTGGACTCTTCGATCTCTAGGATAACCTTTATTTTATCGTTCTTCAGGATCAAGATGTCAATGTTGCAGTATTTTGTTTCTCTAGATTTGCTTTCATCGCAGTACAAAGGGATCTCGTGAGGTCCACCGCATGCCGGGTCCAGTAAAACGGTTGTATCTTCAGTTTCTAAGTCTTTGAATAGATCTCGTATCACTTTATGGAATGGGTGAGACTTCTAATATTCTATAGTCAAATCTCCTCAAACCCACCAAAAATTTTCTCTTCAATATCGTTTTCATTTTCTATTTCAACTAGTGGGAGTTCTTTAAAAATAACCTTTTCGATATGCCAATGTTTTTCACTTGCATCACTATTTACTGGTCGGCTGATCCAGTAGTCACCTTCTTTCTCTATGTTAAACGTTCCTTTTTTATGGAAAGGTCTTCTAAAATATTTATGGTTAGATTGATTTATATCTGACAGAGATTTGTTCCTCCATTCCTCTGTCTCGTAGTCGTAGAAATATTTAGCCAATCTTACAATAGGATAAGATCCCCCTTCAATATTATCCCTCCCTTTCAAAAGTATTTGTACTCCTAAAATCGGAGTTTCAAAGAATCCGTCATCAATTTCTTGATTTATCCTAAAAGAGTCTTGTTCTTTTTTTTGGTATAGTTTGACTAGATCACGTATGTAAAAAAACCTAGGTTTCGAATCGCTTCTGTATCTTAAATACATATCATTTGTTAAAATGAGATAGCCAAGGTCATCCGCAATCTTATCCATCTTTGTCATCATCTGGTCGACATTTACATAAGTATTTTCCAAAACCTCTGCTGCCTTAGATATGTTTTTACCTAAATCATCCATTTTTAAACCTCCATGTAGTAGATTCAATGTCTTTTATATTCCAATTAAAAGAAGTATTGAATTTATAATAATTATCTTCATCTATCCTTTCATTTATATCCTCAAATCCTTCAAATGGATCTAAACCATAGTGTTTTAAACACCTTAATATTTTTCCGAATATTTTATTATAATAATTATCACTATATAAAGCATTTATTGATTTGTAAAACTCTTGCCAGGTAATATGTATAAATTTAAATGAATCATCATAGATATCTTTTATCTTCAGCTTTGATTTTTCGAATTCTTTTTTATACAATATATCATTCTTTGTTAGATAGACTAAAATGCCCTTTTCATAATTTAGATCATGAAGAAATTTTGAGTTTTTATTTACTAGGTTTTTGTATTCTGTAAGTAGTTGATTACTATTGCTTAAATATGAATATAGTTTTACTTCGATCATTATCGGAAGAGTTTTGTTTTCGCTTTTACATTTTATTAGTAAATCAGGTTCAGTATCATCATACATTATTGGCCAAAAATGAAAATCAACACTATTCTTTTCACCAGCATTTTTTATGAAGTTCGAGATCAATAATGTATCACCGTCAATCGAATCTTTTAGTATATTTTTAAGCCATTCAATGTCATCTGTCAGTTCTAAGTATCCAAAAATTGTGGAAGTTAAAATATCTTCCATATTGTCTAATTCTGGACATTTGCCTTTTAATTGAGCGTGCAACATCTATTTATTTATAGATTATAATGTTATAATGTTTTTGTTTACAAAATTTATTCTTTATATCATTCATCATCGAACTCATTAGGGCAGAAATGATACAATTTAACATTTCTTTCTTTACATTCTCCAGCTAATAGTTCATATCTTTCCTGCTCTTTAGAATATGCCTCTTTGTCAACACTAGACATTTTATCAATTTCGGGAAATATGTTTTTATTACTGAATATCACCAGATGTTTAGATTTAGCATTATTCAGACTATCTAATTTATCTAGATCATTCTCAAAAAAGTCACATATACCTGTAGGAGGAACATTCTTGTTTTTTATGAATTTCATTTCAACAGCGTGTTCTATTATTTCTGAATCGAAATATTTTGTGCCTTTTACCAATTTAATATCACAATTTTCATTATCACAATTCTTTTTTAAAACCGCCAAATCAACGAGTTTATTTTCACTTGGCTTACCGATATTTACTTCGATCTGGACCTTGTGTATTTCGTCTTGATTACATATCTCTTCGAGATAACCTTCCTTGTATTTTGTAAAATTTTTATTGAAACCTTTTTTCTCAAAACCATTATATTTAGCTTCAACTGATATCATCTCTTCATCAACCCTACCCCTCATTATCCTCTGTAACTCAGCTACAAGAGATGCCTCCACAGTGAAATCGAGCGGGTTCTCAATAAATCTCTCACTTAACTCAGATATAGAATCCGTCACTACTTTTTCTTTCATAGATATCACAGTGAATTTGATATTTTTAACTTACTAATTTTTTCTAGGTAAGGTTAACAGTAAAGGTGTTATATTACTTTGGAAGATATTCAAGTCGACAGAAAATAATAAAATAATAGAAGAAAAGGTTTTTGAAAATGCTTCTTTTGTAGATATACCCGTACAGAACTTAGAATCGTTCTACTTCCTCGACTTTGACAATTTTTAGTATGTCCTCTGGTAGCCCGAACTCATCAAGAAGATTTTTACTGATCTGTATTATTGTCTCTGGATCCCAATTAGTTTCTAGGAACATGTTTATTCTTTCTAGTTTGTGTTCACTTTCAAATTCTTTACCGTTACTGTGTGTTTTTTCTTTGTTGAGGACATATCTGGTTTCTCTTTTCAATATTGGCTCATCACTTTCATTTAGCATTCCGATGTCTATCAACCAATCTGCTGTCTCTATCAGAATGTCTTTGTTCGCATCGCATTTTCTAAATTCTCCACCTATTATTATTCCTTCTTCCATTTTATCACATTCCTTTTTTTATTCCAAATCTTTTTCCCAATTCTCTAATTTTATCTTTGATCTGATTCCTGCTGAACTTAGATTCAAGATAGATTCCATCATTTATCTCAATAGCACTGGACATCTCCTTCCCCTCTTTATTTGTTGGCTCGGTGTTAATTAAATAACGTTTATACCCGCTACTAACCGGCAAGTCTTTTTTTGACAATTTACCTTTTTCTATTAAATAACTTACAAAATCGATAAGATTAGTTTTTGCAGGTTTGTTTCCATTCAACTTAATTTCACTACCTGTTTTAATGATGCCTAGTTCTTCCTCTACATCTAACCAGAATTCTTCTTCAGGCTCCTTTGCGGCTCCAATATCACTTACTTGAAGGATTAAACTTTCAAGTGTTTCATTTTCATTTTTGAATGTTGGTTCTATAGATTTTATCCTAATGTCTAACTCAACAGGTCCGTTAGTCCAATCCTTTCTATCAATCTGTAATCTTTTCTCCGTTTTAGATATCGGGGCCTTCTCTATTTTGTAAACTTTAATCCCTTCCTTATCGACTTCTATCTCAAGATTTCGGCTATTTGGGCACATACTTATCATTATATGTTGATAATATTTAAAATTTACTCTTAGAGTTTCTTAGTTATTAATTTTGTTTATGTGATTATAGTATTGCTTAGCATTATAAACTTTTAAATACATAATAGAAGAACCACTGGCAATGAAAGATTAAAGAGATGGGGGTGACCCCCCTATACTCTACTGGTACATTATAGTATTCTTCATTTCTTGATCTCCCTCTTCCTTTTCTTCCAGATCAACATCGTACAAAAACTTCCGTCCATCCGCCATCTCAAAAACCAAAAAGTTGTGTATCGGGCTGCAGACGCATCCTTGATCGGACATCACCGTTTTCACCGGTAGAACACATCCAGAGCCACAAACGATCTCGTCCAACTCTCCTTTCTCCTCAGAGGTCAACTCGTGCAGCTTGGAATCGACTTCGCTTTCCTGAAAAGCCTTGTGGAGTTCTCTCAACACTTTTCCAGTCTTCCCCATAGTCTCAACACTCGGACAGTCCAACATCATGGGGCACTTAGAACAGTTCTCACAGAAGATATCCACGTGTTCGATGTTCTCNATAAAATCTTTGTTAAAGAAATCGTATTTTTCCATATTTTTCTTCAAGGTTTTCATCATCTGGTTCATCCTATCACCTTCATATCCAAATAAAGTTCTTCATCTTCAAGAACACCTTTATCGAGTATAGGGTTATACTCAAAATCACTAAAACGATCTATCACCTGTTTCAAGAACTCTATCTGACCACTAAGATCTTCTCTTCCACCCATGTGCATCAACAACCTTTCTCCATCGCAGAACAGTATAGTCGGTGCAGCGTATAGCCCGAATCCTTTGGTGAAACGGTATAACCCTTCATCCTCGTGCAAATCTTTGATCAAGAACTCCACACTTCCCATCTCACCTTCAAGCTCTTCAAAGGCCAATTCTACCACTTTACAGGGCGAACAACTCTCCAAACCGATCTCAACCACAGTCATACCTTCACCAAGAAGACAGTTGGGAACATCTTCCACATCAACTTTCGAAGGTTCAGCACCTCCGTAGAACCGTTCGAACAGTTCTTCATCAACNTTCTCTAAAAATTCATCCCGAACATCCACTCCGAACATCTCTGCNGTACCTTCGATCCATTTTGAGAAGGGATATCTCATCATCGTTACAGATAAGGCACTCAGAGCCCTCTCAACGTCGTTCTCACCGTAACTCTCTTTAAAAACACCGTCCAACATGAACAGGTTCAATCCCCCATCGATCTCAACCAGTTTAACCGGTTCTTCGTATTCTCTCCTCTCGTAGGACTTACCTGCAAAGGCTTCCATCAGACAGAAGATATCGATCAACTGGTCAAAACTCGCATCTCCATCATGGAAATGCAGTTCTTTAGAGATCTCAGAGAAAGTATCGACGTCAACGGAGTAACCCTT